>JFJP01001803.1_pt1 | contig 48747 bp, 44 predicted proteins | sample 431651 | NCBI WGS metagenome assembly JFJP01 (sample SAMN02602958, study PRJNA72255) | Microbial mat metagenome, whole genome shotgun sequencing project. | biome: fresh water; feature: sink hole; material: water; isolation source: purple microbial (photo- and chemosynthetic) mats found in... | reverse complement strand
GAGAGTTATTGCCGCCAGCCAGAAGCTTCAACCAGCGATATTGCAAGGGGTTGGTATCTTGGAACTCATCCACGAGGATGTGTTTGAAGCGCTCTTGATAGTGGTCGCGTAAAGACTGATTGCGCGACAGCAACTCATAACAACGCAACAACAACTCGGAGAAATCGACCACGCCTTCGCGCTGACATTGCGCATCGTATTCGGCGAACACTTCTACCTTACGCCGCGTGAACTGATCGTAGGCTTCTACTTCATGCGCACGCAATCCTTGCTCTTTGCTACCGCTGATGAAGTTCTGCACGTCACGTGGGATGAACTTTTCTGGGTCTAGGTTCTGCGCCTTCATCACACGCTTGATGGCGGAAAGCTGGTCTCCCGAATCAAGGATCTGGAATGTCTGCGGCAGATTCGATTCGCGGAAATGCGCGCGTAACAAACGATTACACAGTCCGTGGAACGTGCCTATCCACATGCTGTTGATGTTGACGGGCAGCATGCTCGACAGACGCGTCTTCATCTCCTTCGCCGCCTTGTTGGTAAAGGTCACCGCCAAGATGCTGTGAGGATTAGCTTGCCCTGTGCTGATGAGATAAGCGATACGCGTGGTCAGCACGCGCGTCTTACCGCTCCCTGCGCCCGCCAAGATAAGCGCAGATTGAGTAGGCAGTTCGACGGCGGCACGTTGTTCGGGGTTGAGGCCTTGCAGCAGATTCATCGCAGATTCCAAAAGAAACGGGGAATCAAGCCAAGCCTGATTCCCCGCTCTGTCATTACTTTAAGTCTTACTTCTTCTTGTTCTGAATCATGTCGTGCATGACTGGCGCCAAGATGATTTCCATCGCATGGCTCATTTTACCGCCAGGTACCACTAGGGTATTGGCGCGAGACATGAACGAGTTAGGGATCATTTGCAGCATGTAAGGGAAGTCCACGCCTTTTGGATTGCGGAAACGCACCACTACGAAGCTCTCATCTGGTGTTGGGATGTCACGCGCAACAAAAGGATTTGATGTGTCCACTGTCGCCACACGCTGGAAGTTGATGTCAGTGTGGGTGAACTGTGGCGTGATGTATTTAATGTAGTCAGGCATACGACGCATGATCGTATCAACAGTGGCTTCTGCTGAATAGCCGCGCTCTGCCTTATCACGATGGATCTTTTGGATCCACTCGAGGTTGACGACTGGCACAACGCCGATACCCAAGTCTACATAGCGACGTGCATCAATGCCTTTGGATTCGTCTTGAGCCAAACCGTGCAGACCTTCGTAGAACAACAGGTCGGAGCCATCTTCGATGTTCTCCCAAGGCGTGAACACACCCGGTGTAAGGTTAGTCAGGTTGAAGTGCTTGTTGTGCTCTACGGCCTCAGCATCGCTGTGCACGTAGTAGCGGCGTTGGCACATGCCAGTCTCGCCGTATTGTTTGAACATGGATTCGATCTTGTCGAAGTGGTTAGCTTCTGGGCCGAAGTGGCTGAATGAGTTGTGACCGTTCTTTGCCGCTTCTGCGGCAGCAGCGCGGAACGCCATACGGTCCAAGCTGTGCAAGCTATCGCCTTCAACGACAGCAGCTTTGATGCTCTCGCGACGGAAGATGTTCTCGAACGCACGTTTAACAGTGGTGGTACCCGCACCGGAAGAACCGGTTACTGCGATGACTGGATGTTTGACTGACATAACGACCTCTCCTGAAAGATTGTTGAATAATGATTATTAATTTTTGAAGCGCGATTCTAACCCAGTTTGGCTACCTAACGCGAGGCGCTCGGATTTTCCGCACCCAACATACCTTTGAGCTGGATTGCGAGTTGTTGCGCATGGACGCGACTTGATAATTGCCCGATCTGCAAAACGTATACCCAACCGCCATCTTGGGCGACAGGCTTCAACTGCACGTCGTAGCCTGCATCTTGCCATTGGTCGTAGGCCGCCAATGCGCTGGCTTGGTCAAGTGCGGTCAATAGATCGACTTTCCATTTGCCGCCAACGTGTGTGGCTGGCTGCGCGATGTCGGTCTCGGTCGCCCACTTAGTCAGTTGTACTGCATCGACTGTGCCTACTGGAAGCGGCGCAGCTCCTTTGGGCATCTTGTAAAACGACAGCGGTTGGTCCATCACGAACTCGTTATCGTCAGCCCCGACCACCGATATCTTGCCTTCGATCAGGCACACCACTCCCATCTCGTCACCGTCCTTGCCCCACACGTCTGTTCCGCGTATGCCAACCGTAGCGCCTGCGACTTTGACGGTGACATCACGTCCTTTCAACTTGGCGATGCCGGCTGTCGTGAAACGGAAAGCGCCCTTGGCGACATTCAAAACGGCGCGAAATAGGGTTTCCTCCTGCTTACTTTGCGCTAAACCATCCAGCGTCAAAGATGCCTTCTCGCCCAACTTGACCGTGCTGCCATCGGCTGTCTGCACATAGATACGCGCATTCGTGCCCGTGATGATGCGGTCTCCGTTCTGCAAGGCTAGTCCTACGCGCAGAGGGCGCGTGATATCGCCGCGTTGCAGCCAAGCCGGCATCTGCACCGCCTGTACCTGCGCATCCATTTCAGCGTGAGCTGGCATGGCAAGTAACATCAAAAGCAAACCTAGCTTCTTGTTCATATCCAAACCTCCTTGCGTGCGCGGGGGTTGCATGTTGCCGCTATAATGCCGAACCCGCAAATTTCGCATCAGATTAACCACAAAATGCAATCCAATTATTCCCCTAAAGACATCGAAGCCACCGCCCAACAGCAGTGGGAATCCACGCAGGCATTCGTCGCCAAAGAAAACAGCGATAAGCCAAAATACTACTGCCTGTCGATGTTCCCCTACCCTTCCGGCAAGCTGCACATGGGGCATGTGCGTAACTACACCATCGGCGACGTGCTGAGCCGCTATCACCACATGAAGGGCTTCAATGTGATGCAGCCGATGGGCTGGGATGCGTTCGGTCTACCTGCCGAGAACGCCGCGATGGCGAACAATGTGCCTCCCGCCGCATGGACGTATTCCAATATCGAATACATGAAGCAACAGTTGAAGGCGCTGGGCTTGGGTGTTGATTGGACGCGCGAGGTGAAGACCTGCACACCCGAGTATTACCGCTGGGAGCAATGGCTGTTCACCAAACTGTTCAAAAAAGGCGTGATCTATAAGAAGACCTCGACCGTGAACTGGGACCCAGTGGACAACACCGTGCTGGCGAACGAGCAGGTCATCGACGGACGCGGTTGGCGTTCTGGCGCGTTGGTGGAGAAGCGCGAGATACCGATGTATTTCTTCCGCATCACCCAATACGCTGAGGAGTTGCTGCAAGACCTCGACACTCTGACGGGCTGGCCCGAGCAGGTGAAGACCATGCAAGCCAACTGGATCGGCAAGAGTTATGGTGTGCGCTTCGCCTTCCCACACGGCAACGATGAGAAGCTGTGGGTGTACACCACCCGTGCCGACACCATCATGGGCGTGACCTTCGTCGCCGTGGCTGCCGAGCATCCACTGGCGACACGTGCCGCACAAGGCAATGCCAAGCTGACCGAGTTCATCGAAGAATGCAAACGCGGCGGCGTAGCTGAGGCCGACATCGCCACCATGGAAAAGATGGGCATGGACACCGGCATCAAAGTCACCCATCCCCTCACTGGCGAACAAGTGCCCGTGTGGGTCGGCAACTATGTGTTGATGGGCTATGGCGAAGGCGCGGTGATGGCGGTACCTGCGCACGACGAACGCGACTTCGGTTTCGCTAAAAAGTATGACTTGCCCATCAAGCAATCCATCTCAGTCAAAGGACAAGCATTCAGTGATGCCGCTTGGCAAGAATGGTACGGCGACAAAGAGGACGGCGTGTGCGTGAACTCGGGAAAGTACGACGGTTTGGACTACAACCAAGCCGTGGATGCCATCGCTACCGACCTCAACGCCAAAGGCTTGGGTGAGAAGAAGACGCAGTTCCGTCTGCGCGATTGGGGCATCTCACGCCAACGTTACTGGGGCTGCCCTATCCCCATCATCCACTGCCCAAGCTGCGGCGATGTGCCTGTGCCTGATGAGCAACTACCTGTGGTGTTGCCTGAGGACGTAGTGCCGGACGGCGCAGGTTCGCCACTGGCCAAGATGCCAGAGTTCTACGAATGCACCTGCCCCACTTGCGGCGGCAAAGCGCGCCGCGAGACAGACACCATGGACACTTTCGTGGAGTCGTCTTGGTACTACGCACGTTACGCCAGCCCGCAATGCGACACCGGCATGGTGGACAAAGCCGCCGCACAAAAATGGCTGCCCGTCGATCAATACATCGGCGGCATAGAACACGCCATCTTGCATCTGCTGTACGCGCGCTTCTTCCACAAGCTGATGCGCGACGAAGGCTTGGTGCAAGGCAATGAGCCTTTCGTGAACTTGCTCACTCAAGGCATGGTGGTCGCCCCCACGTTCTACCGCGATCTGGAAGGCGGCAAGAAGTTGTGGATCAATCCTGCCGACGTGGATGTGGAAGTCGATGCAAAAGCACGTCCGCTCGGTGCGAAGCTGAAGGCGGACGGCCTACCTGTCGTCATCGGCGGCACAGAGAAGATGTCCAAGTCCAAGAACAACGGCGTCGATCCACAAGCGATTATTGATGCCTACGGCGCAGACACTGCACGTCTGTTTATGATGTTCGCCTCGCCTCCCGATCAGCAACTGGAATGGTCGGATGCGGGGGTAGAAGGTGCGTTCCGTTTCTTGAAGCGCGTGTGGAAAGCGGTGTTCGAACATATCGAGGGTGGCGTGGTCGCGGCTTACAGCAGCGGTGAGTTGAGCGCGAATGCCAAGGCATTACGCCTGCAACTGCACCAGACCATCCAGAAGATCGACGATGATTACGGTCGCCGCAAGACCTTCAACACCGCCATCGCCGCGACGATGGAATTGCTCAATGCACTTGGTAAGTTCGATGAGGACACCCCAGTCGCACGCAGTGTGGCGCAAGAGGTACTGGAGAACACCGTGCTGTTGCTCACCCCCATAGTGCCTCACATCGGCGAGGCACTATGGTCGGCGTTGCGCTCCGGCAGTCAGTTGCGCGACCAAGCCTTCCCCAAAGCGGATGCGAGTGCCTTGGTACAAGACGAGATCGAACTGATGATCCAAGTGAACGGCAAGTTGCGCGGCAGTCTGCGCGTCTCCAAAGATGCCGATAAGGCGAGCATCGAACAGCTGGCTTTGGAGCATGAGGCGGTACAGAAGCAACTGGCGGGTGCGACAGCAAAAAAGATCATCGTCGTGCCAGGCCGATTGATCAACGTGGTGATGTGATGAATAACTCGATGCGCACGCTCTTATTGCTAGTGACATTGTCGCTGACGGCCTGTGGCTTCCACTTGCGTGGCAGTCAATTGCAAGACATGGCGTTCGCATTCAAGTCGCTTTATCTCAAAGCACCTGCCGAGACCCTCTTCGTTGCCGAGCTCCGCGCCGCGTTGAATGCGAACAAAGTCGCCATGACACCCACCTCGGAATCAGCGGACCTTTTGCTTGAAGTCGTTTCGGAGCAGACCAACAAGAACATCCTGTCCCTCTCGGGTAGCGGTCGCGTGCAAGAGTATCAACTCATCTACCGCGTCTCGCTGCGCGCCTACGACAACAAGCAGGTCGATTGGCTACCGCCGGAAGAGATCATGCTGACGCGTATCTTGTCGTATGACGATGCGCAGATCCTCGCGAAAGAACAGGAAGAGACTCAGCTTTACCGAGACATGCGTACCGATGCGGTGGGTCAAGCCATACGCCGCTTGAATCGCGCTAAGCCACAACTGTAAATTCTCATGAGGATCTCGACCGAAGACCTGCCGCAACATCTGAAACGGGGACTTGGTTCGTTGTTCGTCATCCACGGCGAAGCCCTGCTGCTTGCCATAGAAGCTGCCGATGCCATCCGCAATGCCGCACGCGAAGCGGGATACACCGAACGCGAGACCATCATCGTCGAGCAATATTTCAAATGGGGCGAACTACGCAACAGCGCGCAGAGTATGTCGCTGTTCTCCTCACGCAAGGTGATCGATCTCCGCATCCCGTCAGGCAAGCCCGGCGTGGAAGGCGCACAGGCACTGCAAGACCATTGTGAGAACCTCGACCCCGATACGCTCACACTCATCTCGCTGCCCAAACTCGAAGGCACGGCCTTCAAGAGCAAGTGGTTCGCCGCACTCGAACAACACGGCACCATCATCAGCGCAGATGAGGTTCCCCTCGCAGCATTGCCCACTTGGATCGCGGGAAGGCTGCGACGCCAAGGCCAATCTGCCGACGCGGAAACATTGAAGTTCCTCGCCGACAAGGTGGAAGGCAATCTATTGGCGGCTTATCAAGAGATACAAAAGCTCGCTCTTCTCTTTCCCGAAGGAGCGCTGACCTTCGACCAAGTCAAAGATTCGGTGATGGATGTGGCACGCTATGACGTGTTCAAACTCTCCGAAGCGATGCTCGCTGGCGATGCTGAACGCTATGCGCGCATCCTCGATGGTCTGCGTGCAGAGGGAACTGCCACCGTGCTCATCCTATGGGCGATCGCGGAAGACATACGGGCGTTGGCAAAAGTCTCACGTGCCATGCAGCAGAGCGGCAACCTCTCCAACGCATTACGCGACGCGCGGGTGTGGGGTGCGAAACAAAAATTGATCGAACGCTCAGTGCGCCGTTTCACCCCCGCCTTTGCTGAGCGTGCCTTGCGCCAAGCGGCACTGATCGACCGCCTCATCAAAGGGCTGCGCCAAGGCGACGTATGGGATGAGTTGCTACAGTTGGGTGTGCGCTGTGCCCGTGCAGGTGCGAGATGAGCGAAGTGTTGCTAGTCATCAGCAATACACCCGACCGCGCCACGGCGGAACGTATCGCAGACGCTCTAGTCGCAAGCCATGCCGCAGCATGCGTGAACGTATTGGCCGAATGTATCTCTATCTATCGCTGGGAAGGTAAGGTCGAGCACGCTACCGAAGTCCCTTTGCTCATCAAGACTACTGCTGAAGCCTACCCACGATTGGAAGCAGAATTGCGTAAACTGCACCCCTACGCAGTACCGGAGATCATCGCGATACCCCTCAGCGCAGGACTACCCGCCTATTTGGATTGGGTAAAGACAGAGACTAGGAAAACCACATGATTCGTCGTTTGTTGCTGACCGTTTTGCTATTCATCGTGCCGCTGGCACAGGCGGACATGCTTTCCTTTGGTAGCAAGAAGCCCAGCTTCCTGCCCGCCGACCAAGCCTTCGCATTGAGTGTGAATGCCGTCGATCAAAAGACCCTCATCGCCAGCTTCAAGATCACTCCCGGCTATTACCTGTATCGCGACAAGATCAGTTTCAGTTTGGCGGATGGCAAGCCGACAACGCTGACCTTACCCAAGGGCGAGGAAAAGGACGACCCCAACTTCGGTCTCATCGAGGTGTATCACCGATCCTTCCAAGCTGAGATCAAGCTGCCCAAAGTCGATGTGAAAAAGACGTTAGTACTGAACGCCAGCTATCAAGGTTGTAGCGACAACGGCTTGTGCTACCCACCCATCGACAAGACTTTCAATATCGAGTTGGTGCAATCCATCACTGCGGCTGCAACACCTACTACTGCGCTGACCTCAACAGAAAACAAAGCCACACCTGAGAACGAGAACACACAGATCGCCAAGGTATTCCAAAGCGGCAGCTTCTGGCTCATCGTTTCCTTCTTCTTCGGCGCTGGCTTGTTGCTCTCACTGACACCGTGCGTGTTCCCCATGATCCCCATCTTGTCGGGCATCATCGTCGGGCGCGGCCACAAGATCACCCACATGCACGCCTTCATCCTGTCGCTGGCTTATGTGTTGGGCATGGCCGTCACCTACGCTGTCGCCGGTGTGGCTGCAGGCTATTCCGGCGACCTCATCTCGAACTCATTGCAAACGCCTTGGGTATTGGGCAGCTTCGCCGCCCTGTTCGTGCTGCTGTCACTTTCCATGTTCGGTTTTTATGAGTTGCAATTACCTTCCGCCCTGCAAAGCAAACTCACTGACACCAGCAACCGACTGCATGGCGGACACTTGTCCGGCGTGTTCGGCATGGGAGCCTTGTCCGCCATCATCATGGGCCCTTGCGTGGCCGCCCCTCTCGCAGGCGCGCTCCTATATATAAGCCAGACGCATGATGCCGTGCTAGGCGGAACGGCGCTGTTCGTGATGGCGCTGGGTATGGGCGTACCGCTTCTCATCATCGGCACCTCGGCTGGAACTTTGCTGCCCAAAGCGGGCGCTTGGATGGAGTCGGTGAAGCGTTTCTTCGGTGTGATGATGCTGGCCTTGGCCATCTGGATCGCCTCCCCTGTCATCCCGCTCGCTGTTGAGATGGGACTGTGGGCGGCGCTGCTGATCTTCTCCGCCATCTACCTGCACGCGCTCGATCCGCTCCCCCATACCGCACGCGGCTGGGACAAACTCGGCAAAGGACTCGGCATCTTTGCGCTACTGCTAGGTGTGGCCTATCTGATTGGCGCCTTGTCTGGCGCACGCGACATCCTGCGCCCGCTCGGCAACCTTGGGCGCGCCACTGCTGAAGCAAGTCACAACATAGTCTTCGAAAGAGTGAGGTCGAACGCAGAACTTGATGCAAGGATAGCTCAAGCCCCCGGCAAGACAGTGATGTTGGATTTCTACGCAGACTGGTGCGTGTCATGCAAAGAGATGGAGCGTTTCACTTTCAGCGATGCTGGCGTTCAAGCCAAACTGAAGGACGCCATCCTGCTACAAGCCGATGTCACAGCCAACAACGCGGACGACAAAGCCTTGCTGCAACGCTTCCAATTGTTCGGACCTCCCGCCACACTGTTCTTCGACAGACAAGGCAAGGAAATGGCTGATTCCAGAGTCGTCGGCTATCAAGATGCCCGTCAATTCACGGATTCACTGACTGCCGTTGGCCTATAAGCCTGATTTTCAACAAGTTCTTTTAATGGGTGGACAAACCAGCCCATTTTACGGCAAACTGTGCCCATGAAGAACGTCCTGGTACTCCACGGCCCCAATCTGAATCTGCTCGGAACACGCGAGCCAGATGTATACGGTCGCGTCACGTTGGACGAAATTAACGCCAAGTTGTCTGCACAAGCGCAGGCAAAAGACGCAAAGCTGGCTTACTTCCAAAGCAACACTGAAGGAACGCTGGTAGATCGCATCCAACAAGCTAGAACGGACGGGACTGACTTCATCATCATCAATCCGGCAGCTTTCACACACACCAGTGTGGCGATTCGTGATGCCTTGTCGGCGGTGAGCATCCCTTTCGTCGAAGTGCATCTGTCGAACGTTTTCGCGCGCGAGGCATTCCGTAAAGAGTCATATTTTTCTGATATCGCCGTTGGCGTCATCAGTGGTTTGGGCGCAACAGGCTATGAGCTTGCCCTGCAATTCGCACTACAACATTCTGTGAGGAGATAAAAAATGGATCTACGCAAACTGAAGACACTGATCGAACTGGTGGAGAACTCGGGCATCGCTGAGCTTGAACTGACTGAAGGTGAAGAGCATGTGCGTATCTCTCGTATGAGCTCAGTATCCGCTCCGATGATGCAGCACTACGCTGCTGCGCCAATGGCCGCACCAGCCGCTGCGGCGCCTGCCGTTGCTGCCGCACCAACTGCACCAGCCGCACCCGAAGGTCACATCGTCAAATCGCCTATGGTAGGTAGCTTCTACCGTGCAGCATCACCTGGTGCCAAATCATTCGTCGATGTCGGTTCTACTGTGAACGCAGGCGACACCATCTGCATCATCGAAGCGATGAAACTGTTGAACGAAATTGAAGCCGACAAGGCTGGCGTGATTAAAGCCATCTTGGTCGAGAACGGCCAAGCCGTTGAATTCGGCCAACCACTGTTCATCATCGGTTAAGCATCATGGCCGTGTTCGAACGTAAACCCAGAACACCCGCTCCGCCGGAGACCCCAATCATGTTTGAAAAGATCCTTATCGCCAATCGTGGCGAAATCGCGCTACGTATCCAGCGCGCCTGCCGCGAGATGGGTATCAAGACCGTGGCCGTTCACTCGGAAGCGGATGCTGATGCCAAGTATGTGAAGCTGGCGGACGAATCCGTCTGTATCGGTCCCGCGAGCTCCAGCCTGAGCTACCTTAACGTTCCCGCCATCATCAGCGCGGCTGAGGTAACTGACGCGCAAGCCATTCACCCCGGCTATGGCTTCCTTTCCGAGAACGCAGACTTCTCCGAGCGCGTAGAGAAGTCCGGCTTCGTCTTCATCGGCCCGCGTGCCGAGACGATTCGCCTGATGGGCGATAAAGTCTCCGCTAAGAGCGCCATGAAAAAGGCTGGCGTGCCCTGCGTACCTGGCGTCGAAGGCGCACTTCCTGACGATCCAGCTGAGATCATCAAGACTGCGCGCTTCATTGGCTACCCCGTCATCATCAAAGCTTCTGGTGGCGGTGGTGGGCGCGGCATGCGCGTTGTGCATACCGAAGCTGCATTGCTCAATGCGGTCACCATGACGAGGACCGAGGCTCAAGCCGCCTTCAACAATCCCATGGTGTACATGGAGAAGTTCTTGGAGAACCCGCGTCACATCGAGATCCAGATCTTGGCCGACCAACATGGCAATGCCGTGTACTTGGGCGAGCGCGATTGCTCTATGCAACGTCGTCACCAAAAGATCATTGAGGAGGCGCCTGCCTACCACTTGAATCCAAAGTTGCGCGACAAGATCGGTGAACGCTGTGCCGAAGCCTGTCGCAAGATCGGCTATAGGGGTGCAGGTACTTTCGAGTTCTTGTTTGAGAATGGCGAGTTCTATTTCATCGAGATGAACACCCGCGTGCAAGTTGAACACCCTGTCTCTGAAATGATCACCGGCATCGACATCGTGCAACAACAGATCCGCATCGCTGCGGGCGAGAAGCTGCCCTTCCGCCAAAAAGACATCCAGTTCCGCGGACATGCTATCGAGTGCCGCATCAATGCCGAGCATCCCTACACGTTCGTGCCATCGCCTGGTCGTATCACCAACTGGCACGTACCTGGAGGCCCTGGCATCCGCGTCGATTCACATGTCTATAACAACTACTTCATCCCGCCTCACTACGATTCCATGATCGGCAAGGTGATCGCCTATGGTGACACCCGCGACCAAGCAATCGCCCGAATGCGCACTGCATTGTCAGAGATGGTAGTTGAGGGTATCAACACCAACATCCCGTTGCATCAGGAGTTGATGAACGATGCCGCCTTCGTCAACGGTAAGCCGTGTCTTGGCTCAACTTGTCGGTGCGCGCCGAAGCCGACTACGCCGAAGCATTGAGTGAGGCGCTGCTCGCACGGGGCGCCTTGTCGGTAGACATGTTAGATGCGGATGCCGACACGCCCGATGAGCAGGCCATATTCGGCGAACCGGGTGAACCTACTTCTGCCGTGTGGCAACACAATCTTGTGAATGCCCTGTTCGAAAGTGATGTCGCTGTCTTCGACATCCTGCAGGACAGCTGCACCGAACTCGGCATCTCTGTTTTGCCGGAACATCGCATCGAGACGCTGGAGGAAAGCGACTGGGTGCGCCTGACCCAAGCGCAGTTCGACCCTATCCGTATCAGCGACCGTCTGTGGATCGTGCCGACTTGGCATACACCGGCCGACGCATCAGCCATCAACATCGCGCTTGACCCTGGCCTCGCTTTTGGCACAGGTAGCCACCCCACCACCCGCTTATGTCTGCGCTGGTTGGATAAAAACACCCAAGCTGGCGAAAGCGTCCTCGATTACGGTTGTGGCTCAGGCATCCTCGCCATCGCAGCAATGAAACTCGGCGCGGGTAGCGCCGTCGGTGTCGATGTGGATGCTCAGGCCGTGCAAGCCAGCCGCGACAATGCGGTAGCCAACCGCGTCGAGGCCGACTTCTATCTACCCGATGGTGTAGCCCTAATACAATATGATGTGGTCGTTGCCAATATCCTGACCAATCCACTGCGTGCTTTGGCTCCGCTGTTAGCTGGCGCGACCCGCTCTGGCGGGCGTATAGTCCTCTCTGGCATCCTCGCCGAACAGGCTAATGAAGTGATGCACATCTATGGACAATGGTTCGACCTCGCGCCGCCTGTGATCGAAGATGGCTGGTGCTGCTTGTCTGGAAGCAAGCGATGAGTGACGTAACGCAATGCCCAGAATGCGCAACCCGCTTCAAGGTGAGTGAAGAACAACTCGCCGCTCATGACGGCTTAGTGCGTTGTGGACGTTGCCACGAAGTGTTCGATGCCCGTGAACACCTGCAAGACGAGGAACCCAGTCCGCAACTCTCTCTACCCATAGATGAACAAGCCGTTATAGAGAACTCTGTTGCCGAAGCGAATGAGCTTCTGCCTGATGAAACGAACGCCGAGTTCGCGGCAGAGTCGACGGAGACAGACCTCACTCCCATCCCGAACGTTTCTGGATTGGAAGAAGAGACACTCACACTAGCCCAACAAGTCGAGATCATAGAAGAACTGACCGAGGAAATCCCCACGCCCACCCCGCGCAAGCATCGCTGGATTGGCGTTATTGCTTCTTTGTTGTTAGTGCTCACCCTCGTTGCACAAGTCGCTTATTTCTACCGCGTCGAATTGGCGGCACGCCTACCCGGCCTCAAGCCTCTACTCTCACAATACTGCGGCTTGCTCGGCTGCACCGTGGAACTGCCACGCCAAGCTGAATCGATGTCCATCGAATCATCAGAGCTAGAATCAGATCGTGTGCAGAGCAATCTGGTCACCCTGCATGCGCTCTTGCACAACCGAGCACCATACACCCAAGCCTATCCCAACTTGGAATTGACCCTGACCGACATGCAAGATGCCGCTATAGCCCGCCGCGTGTTCCAACCCTCGGATTACCTGAAAGTCGGCGACGAGATGCAGAAAGGGCTTGCTGCTAATCGTGAGCTAGCACTCGCCTTGCGCATAGATACCGCCGACCTCAAACCAGCCGGCTATCGGTTGTTTCTGTTTTACCCACAGTAACCCCCTTCCGTTATAATTCGTCCGCCGTTAAAACCGACTGGGAGAGTGTGCTGATGCCAGCACCGCCGAAGGCGCAACACCCGTAACCGCTCAGGCTCAAGAACCAATCGGAACAGGCAAATCTGGAGAGTGCTGTTAAATCAGCCACCGAAGGGGCACGCGACAATCGTCGTAATCTCTCAGGTACCAAGGACAGATGGGGCGTAGCACGAGCTCGTGTTGCGCCTTTTTTATTGCCTTGGAAAAAATATGACGACTCTCAAAGTGACTCCCCTCAACGCCGCACACCGCGCGATGGGCGCAAAGATGGTGGATTTCGGCGGTTGGGATATGCCGGTGAATTACGGTTCGCAGATCGACGAACACCATCAAGTACGCAATGACTGCGGCATGTTCGACGTATGCCACATGCGTGTGGTGGATGCCAAAGGCGACGGTGTGCGCTCTTTCCTTTGCTATCTGCTCGCCAATAACGCAGATAAATTACACATGCCGGGGAGAGCGCTTTACTCCGCCATGCTGCGCCACGACGGCCATGTGATCGACGACCTCATCATCTACTTCATGACAGAGCAGTGGTTCCGCATCGTGGTTAATGCGGGCACGGCAGACAAAGACATCGCATGGATGAAAGAGCAAGCCGCAAAGGTCGCCCCACAACTCACCATCACTTCGCGCGACGATCTAGCGATGGTCGCCGTGCAAGGACCGAACGCGCGCGCCAAAGTATGGCAAGTGTTACCGCAGACTCAAGCCGCGACTGAAGGACTGAAGAGTTTCCAAGCCGCCGATTGCGGTGAGTATTACGTGGCACGCACTGGCTACACTGGCGAAGACGGTTTCGAGGTGATGCTCCCAAAAGAGAAAGTCGAAGCGTTCTGGTATTCACTGAACAAAGTGGGCGTCAAACCCATCGGCCTCGGCGCACGCGACACCTTGCGCCTAGAAGCGGGCATGAATCTGTACGGACAAGAAATGGATGAGAGCGTAGGCCCCTTGGAATCCGGCCTTGCTTGGACGGTCGATCTGCAAAGCGAACGCGACTTCATCGGCAAAGCTGCACTGCTGGCGACCCCCCCTAGCAGCAAACTCGTTGGCTTGGTGTTACTGGATCGCGGCGTACTGCGTGGACACCAAAAGGTGAAGACGCCACATGGCGAAGGAGAGATCACCAGCGGCTCTTTCTCTCCCACGCTGGAGAAATCCATCGCCTTGGCGCGTGTGCCCAATGGTGTCGCTCTCGGCGACAGGGTTCAAGTCGAGATCCGCGACAAGTTATTGAATGCATCTGTAGTGAAGTATCCATTCGCCCGTAACGGCAAAGGTTTGATTTAATCTTTTTGAGGACAAGGCCATGAGCAATCCAAGCAATCTGAAGTACACCGCATCCCACGAGTGGGTCAAAACTGAAGCTGACGGCTCGATCACCATCGGCATCACACAACACGCGCAGGAATTGCTGGGTGACATGGTGTTCGTCGAAGCACCTTCCGTTGGCCGCAAGCTGAGAGCCAAAGAAGAATGTGCCGTGGTGGAATCCGTTAAAGCCGCCGCCGATGTGTATGCGCCGGTATCCGGTGAGGTCATCGCTGCGAATGGTGATCTGGATAGCTCACCAGAGAACATCAACAGCGACCCATTCGGTGCGTGGATCTTCAAGATGAAGCCGGACAATGCTGCCGATGTCGCTGCCCTGATGGATGCAGCCGCGTACCAAGCCGTCGTTGATAGCGAAGCACACTAGAAAAGAATAAACCTGCTGCGAGGTCGGATTGCGGCGTTGCGCAGTGCTCGGAATCCTCATGTACGGAATGTACATTCCGGCTCCTCCGCGCTGTGCGCCTTGCACTCCAACCTCTCACAACGGTTTCTTCATTCCTAGCACTCCTAATTTAGAACAGCTCAGACCATGAACAATACCGACCAATTCCTCACCCGCCACAACGGCCCCAATGCGCAAGACGTGCAGGCCATGCTGAGCAAGATCAACGCGCCCTCACTCGATGCGTTGATAGACCAGACGGTACCTGCTGCCATCCGCTTAAAGCAGCCACTGAACTTGCCCGATGGCATGAGCGAGTATGCGTTCTTGCAACATCTGCGCGACATCGCGGCGAAGAACAAGTTGTTCAAGAGTTACATCGGGCTGGGTTACTACGACACCATCGTGCCGCCGGTCATCCAGCGCAACGTGTTGGAGAACCCGGGTTGGTACACCGCTTACACACCGTATCAGGCCGAGATCGCACAAGGCCGTCTGGAAGCGTTGTTGAATTTCCAAACGATGGTATGCGACCTCACGGGCATGGAGATCGCCAACGCATCTTTGTTGGATGAAGCGACTGCCGCAGCAGAAGCGATGACGATGTTGCACGGCCTGCGTCCGCGCGATGCCTCTGACAAAAACAGCTTCTTCGTTTCGCACGAATGTTTCCCTCAGACCATCGAGTTGTTAAAGACACGTGCCAAGCCGCTCGGCATCGAATTGGTCATCGGCGATTTCAAGACCGTCACCCTGAACGACAAGTTGTATGGCGCGCTGTTGCAATATCCTGCCGCTAACGGTGTGGTGAATGACTATGCCGACTTCGTCACGCGTGCCAAAGCGAATGGCATGACCGTTGCGGTCGCTGCCGACATCCTCAGCTTGGTGTTGCTCACGCCGCCGGGCGAATGGGGCGCGGACGTGGTGCTAGGTTCGACGCAACGTTTTGGTGTACCGATGGGCTACGGCGGCCCACACGCCGCGTTCTTCGCCTGCCGCGATGCGCACAAACGTTCGATGCCAGGTCGCATCATCGGCGTATCGGTGGATGCCGACGGCAACCCAGCATTGCGCATGGCGTTGCAGACACGCGAACAACACATCCGCCGCGAGAAGGCCACTTCCAACATCTGCACCGCGCAAGCACTGCTCGCCATCATGGCTTCGATGTACGCGGTGTATCACGGCGCGGAGGGCCTGCGCGCCATCGCGGAGCAGGTGCACCGTGCAGCCGCACTTCTCGCCAGAGAATTGAAGAAGCTTGGCTATAAGGTAGCTTACGACACCTTCTTCGACACATTGAAATTGACCCAGACCGACAACGTGAAGATCCATGCGCTGGCCGAAGCCGCGCACATCAACTTCCGTTACAGCGGCGAGGGCATCGGTATCGCGCTGGACCAGACCACTTCGGTGGACAATCTCAACGCCATCCTCGCGGTGTTCGCACAAGCGGCAGGCAAGACTGCACCGGTCATCACCGCCGCACAGGTCGCCGCGCAAGCTCTGCTGGTAAAGCCAAGACTATCGGTCATCCTGAGCCATCCGGTGTTCAATACCTATCACTCCGAGACGGAGATGATGCGTTACATCAAACGACTGGAGAATAAGGACCTGTCGCTCACACACTCCATGATCTCGCTGGGTTCCTGCACCATGAAGTTGAATGCGGCATCGGAGATGCTGGGGCTGACCTGGCCTGAGTTCGCCAACCTGCATCCCTTCGTGCCGATGGAACAGGCCGAGGGTTACCAAGCACTCATCGCGGGTCTGGATGCCGCGCTATCCGAGATCACTGGCTTCGCACAGATGAGCTTCCAGCCCAACAGCGGTGCATCAGGCGAATATGCGGGTCTGCTGGTCATTCAGGCGTATCACCGTTCGCGTGGCGAGTCGCAACGCAACGTGGTGCTCATCCCCTCCTCTGCACACGGCACCAATCCTGCCAGTGCGGCGATGTGCGGCATGCACATCGTGGTGGTGAAGTGCGACGCCAAGGGCAACATCGATGTTGACGATCTGCGCGCGAAAGCCGAAGAACATAAGGCTGACCTGTCATGTTTGATGGTGACCTACCCTAGCACGCACGGCGTGTACGAGGAGAGCATCAAGGACATCACCGCGATCATCCACGCCAACGGCGGCCAGGTGTACATGGATGGCGCGAACATGAATGCGCAGGTCGGCCTCACTAGCCCCGGCAACATCGGCGCTGACGTGTGCCACCTCAACCTGCACAAGACCTTCGCCATCCCCCACGGCGGTGGTGGACCGGGCGCAGGCCCCATCGGCGTGGCGGCACATCTCACGCCGTTCTTACCATCTCACCCCGTTGTCAAAGTCGGCGGAGCACAAGGTATCCACGCGGTATCTGCTGCGCCCTACGGCAGCGCGCTGATCCTGCTCATCTCTTACGGCTACATCAAGATGATGGGCGGCAAGGGACTGACCGAAGCGACCAAGATGGCGATCCTCAATGCCAACTACATCAAAGAATCGTTGAAGGACAGCTATGCCACCTTGTACAGCGGCAGCAACGGTCGCTGCGCGCACGAGATGATCTTGGATTGTCGCGAGTGGAAGAAAGACGGCGTCGAAGTGTCCGATATCGCCAAACGTCTGATGGACTTCGGCTTCCACGCACCAACCACTTCTTTCCCGGTGGTGGACACGCTGATGGTGGAACCGACCGAGAGCGAATCGAAAGCTGAACTCGACCGTTTCTGCGATGCGATGATCGCCATCCGTAAGGAGATCGAAGAAGTCATCAGCGGTAAAGTCGACAAGAAGGACAACATCCTCAAACACGCACCACACACTGCGAAATCGGTTTGCGCCAACGAGTGGAAGAGACCCTACTCACGCGAACAGGCCGCTTTCCCGCTGCCCTACGTGCGTGAGAATAAGTTCTGGCCTGCCGTGGCGAGAGTGGATAATGTGTATGGCGATAAGAACCTCATCTGCTCTTGCCCACCAATCACTTCGTACATCTAAGGAGTTCCACAATGGCTAAAGACATCGCAAATAAAACCGGCACCACTCTAGGCGGCTCACCCGTCACCTTGTTCGGCAAATTCCCTGAAGTTGGGCAAACGGCTCCTGCTTTCACACTGGTGGATAAAGACTTGAAAGATGTCGCACTGCAATCCTTCGCGGGTAAACGCAAAGTGCTGAACATCGTACCGAGCTTAGACACTGCCGTATGCGCCACTTCCACCCGCAAATTCAACGAAGCTGCGAGTAAGCTGAACAACACCGTGGTGCTGGTGATCTCCGCTGATCTACCCTTCGCCATGAGCCGTTTCTGCGTAGCGGAAGGTCTGGACAACGTCATCACACTTTCGCTGATGCGCGGCCGCGACTTCATGCGAAACTACGGCGTGAAGATCGCCGACACCGCCTTGTCTGGCGTGACAGCCCGTGCCGTGCTGGTACTGGATGAGAAAGACCAGATCATCCATGCCGAACTAGTGGACGACATCAAGCACGAACCGAACTACGATGCGGCATTGGCAGTGTTGAGCTAAAGGCGGATGAACAAGATACACAGACAGATCATCGGCATCAGCTGGCTCATATTGGGCGCGCTGATCTTTTCACCACTAGTCCTCAAGCTAGGTGTCGCGGCCGATACCGCCGTCATCAGTGGCGTATTGATGGGCTTGCTCTTCATGGCAGGCGGTTTTGTATTGGCGGCTAATCTGCGTAGATTCTCTTGGGTATGCCATCCCTGCGCAGCACTCTCTTTGTTCACCTTTCCTATAGGCACTGCGATCGGCATCTATTACCTCTGGTTCTTCTACCGTTCCATGCAGATGGCGCGCAAGCATACCGAGGGATAGCGAAATGGAAAGCCCAAACAAATTCGAGCCAGGTCCTTTTCATGTCTTCCATGCAATCAAGGCTGCACTTAACGGCTTTCGCGAAGCTTGGAGATACGAAGACGCGTTCCGCCAAGAACTCTTCGTCGCGGCCATCGCCATCCCTTTTGCCTTGTTGTGCGATGTCAGCACGATCGGCAAGGTCCTCATGGTCGCCAGCACCTTGCTGGTCCTCATCCTTGAACTCGTTAATTCTTCGGTCGAAGCTGCAGTCGACCACACCTCGCTCGACCAGCACCCCTTCGCTAAACGCGCAAAAGATATCGCCGGTGCAGCCGTGTTATTGAGCATGGGTAATATGCTTTTCGTGTGGGGCATGGTGTTGTTTGTTTAAGTAGTATGAGCGCGCCCACCAACCTCAAGAAGGCCAGATCCGACAACCTACTGTTCCACTCGCACATAGAGATATGCCGCATCTTGCAGATGTTGGCACATGAACACTGTCACATCGTCGCGGAGGTTGGTGAACACCTCGCCTTCAAAGCGTTCTTACTTAGCCTAGATCTGCCGCATGGACGTTTCACCACTACCTTCTCTTCCAACAAAGACGCGAACAGCGCGCTACTCACTTTCCCCGATGCGGTGGAATTCACTGCCACTGACGCACAAGGCCTGCTCTACACCTTCGAAGCATCCTCCCCCGAAGAGACGCAGATCGACGGACAACCCGCCATTCATTTTGCTCTGCCCAAAGTACTGCTACTCCACAATCGGCGAGAGCACGTGCGACTCGACACCGAAAACCTTTCTTTGCGTTGCGTAGCAGATGCAGAAGGCTTCATGCCTTTCGAATCGCATGTCACCGATGTAAGCCACGATGGTTTAGGCGCGCTCATCTATGACCTCAGCATAAATCTCGATCAGGGTGCGATACTAAAAGGTAGCCGCATCATCACCCCTAAGGGCGAAGCGGTGACAGCGGACCTTGAATTGCGCCACATAAGCACGACCCAGCTTCCTGATGGCACTTCGTTGCATCGCGCAGGCTTTCGTTTCATCCAGCCACCTATCGAGGTGTCTAAATTGATCAGCCTGTTCATTCAGGATTTGGACAAAAAATAAAAGTTCGCCCAGTTATAATTCGCCCATTCAAATACTCATCGAATAAAGAAATGAAGACTCTCATCTGCGGCTCAATGGCTTACGACACCATCATGGTGTTTAAAGATAAATTCAAGAACCACATCCTTCCTGAGCAGATCCACATCCTCAACGTCGCCTTCCTCGTTCCCGAGATGCGCCGCGAATACGGCGGCTGTGCAGGCAACATCGCTTACAACTTGCAGATGTTAGGCGGACACCCGCTCATCATGGCAACGGTCGGCGACGATTTCGCGCCTTACGCAACGCGTCTGGAAAAGCTCGGCCTACCGCAGACACACATCCGCCACATACCCAACAGCTTCACTGGGCAAGCCTTCATCACCACCGACCTCGACGACAACCAGATCACCGCCTTCCATCCAGGAGCGATGGGCAACTCACATTTGAACAGCGTGTCGATGGCGCAAGAAATCACCCTTGGCATCGTATCGCCCGATGGTCGCGAAGGAATGATGCAACATGCGCTGGAATTCGTTGAACGTGATATCCCTTTCGTGTTCGACCCTGGCCAAGGCATGCCGATGTTTTCCGGCGCGGAGTTGCTACGTTTCATCGAACAAGCGACCTATGTCACTGTGAACGATTACGAAGCCAAGATGTTGCAAGACAAGACAGGCAAGACACTGGAAGAAATTGCCAAGCGCGTGAAGGCACTCATCGTCACTCTCGGCCCAGATGGATCGCTCATCTATACCGAGGGCAAGCAGATTGCCATCCCTACTCCCAAACCCAAAGCCATCGTCGACCCTACCGGATGCGGCGATGCCTATCGCGCAGGTTTGCTACACGGTATCCAAAAGGGGTGGGATTGGGAGACCACGGGCCGCTTGGCCTCGCTCATGGGTTCGCTCAAGATCGCCAATCGCGGCGGCCAGAACCACCGGTTCACCCGCATGGAATTGGCGGAGCTGTACAAAGAACACTTCGGCTCGCGCATCACCTTGTAGTAGCCTTTGCATCATGGCTACGAAAAGTGCCGCGACCTACACAACCTACCCAGGTCCTCAAGCACGCGAATCTGTTCGGGGGAAGTTATGTTCGCCAAGCGGCCCAAAATGATGCGCCGCTTGTGTGCGAATCAGCGCTAGCTATATTTCTCAGCTCTGCATCACCAGTTGATTTTGGGTGCTAAAATCTCCCCTATAGAAAGTAAGTTAATTACTTCGTTGTAGTCTAGGACTAGGAGAGCATGATGCGTCGATACGCCATTGTCATTCTGTTTGCCATCAATCTGGCAATCCCCTTTGAATCAACCGCGCAAGAAGCATCTACCAGCCATCTCGATCGCATTAAAGCGAACAAGGTTGTGCGCGTATGCATCTGGCCAGACTATTTCAGCATCACCTACCGCAATCCAAAGACGCAAATGCTGTCCGGTATCGATATCGACTTGGCGACCGCGCTTGGCAAGGACCTCGGTGTCGCCGTCCAATTCATCGATAGTTCTTTTGCCAAACTGGTCGACGATGTCATTCAAGACCGTTGCGACATCGCGATGTTCGCGATTGGCATCACGCCCGCACGCGCAGAGAAGCTGCGCTTCACTTCTCCCCATCTTGCAAGCGATATCTTCGCGATCTCGACTAAAGCAAATCGCCGCATAAGATCATGGGAAGATATCGACAAACTTGGCTCAGTTGTCGCTGTCGCCAAAGGGACCTTGCACGAGTCGGTGATGAAAGAAAAGCTCAAGGCGGCTCAATTACTCGTACTCGACACCCCCTTTGCACGTGAACAAGAGGTCGAATCTGGGCGCGCGGATGTTTTCATGACGGACTATCCATACAGCCAACGCTTCTTAGCTAATGCAGATTGGGCACGCTTGATCTCCCCTCCTAGCACATACCAGATCACGCCTTATGCTTACGCGATGCAACCGGGTGATGACGCTTGGCATGCAAGAGTCGAACGTTTTGTGAAAGACATCAAGCGTGATGGCCGGTTAATGAGCGCCGCCAAGAAATACAAGCTCGATCCCATCGTCGTTCCATGACACCTCGGGCGCAACAGTTGCGCCACATATTCGCCGGCGCGCTGCTACTCTTCGTGTGTGGCGCTTTGGCTGTCACCTCATACACGCTTTGGCGACTGCGCACTGATGCGATAGTGAATGGCTTAGAGATATCCGCGATGCATACGCGCGGATTCGAGGACTTTCTTACACAGAACCTGCATGTGACAGAGCTGATCTCTGCGAATATCCTGCATCAAGGGGACAAGCACCAAGATCTGCGGAGCATCGAGGCATCGTTTGCCAATACATTGCAGCACGCACCCTTCTTACGCTCCATGTCGCTTTTGGATGAAAAGGGCCGCATATTCGCCAGCTCAAACTCGGCGAATATCGGTGTCCATGTAGCGACTCAAGAATATTTACCGATTGGCAGTGATGATACTCTGATACTTCGTATCGGACGGCCTTGGGCGGGGCGAGATTTCTCTGGAGGACGCCCATCGACAAATGAAATGCCAGTGGAGATCGATGCTCAGAGCTTCATTCCCATCACTCGATCTGTGAAGTTAGGCAAGCGAGCACTGACGGTACTTTTCGCTATCAATCCTGACTACTTCATCAATCACGTTTCGCAAAAGTTATCTGGCGATGTAGGGCTAGTGGGGATCCTTCGTTACGATGGCGTCCTCTTGATGAGTACTGATCCATCAGCTCGCGCGGGTTCATTGCATGCGGATGTCGTCACCCAGTTGCATTTAGCAGATACGGAATCCGGAAGTTTTGAAAAGGATTTTGGCCATCCTCAGCCTGAGTTGACAAGCTTCCGTGCATCGCGTTTGTATCCGTTCGTTGCGATCACTCACCTGCATCGCTCATATGCGTTGCAAAACTGGTGGGCAGAAGCCAAGACTTTACTGGCTGCCATCTTGCCCGCGCTTGCCGCGATCATAGCCATCTCGATAGCATTCTACCGGCGCCAAGTGCAGATTGCGACCCAACGAGCGGAGGCCGAACGCGCACTCCGTAGAGAAAGTGAGAAGAATCTCGCCCTTTTGCACAACGCTAGCGATGGCATCCACATCCTAGACCCAGATGGTAACGTCATCGAAGCCAGTGATTCCTTCTGTGCCATGCTGGGCTATAGCCGAGATGAGATGATCGGCATGAATGTCTCCGAGTGGGATGCCGGTTTTTCTGGGAGTGAGATCCCGTTCATCGTTAGCCAACAGTTCGAAAAGGCTGAAAGGTCCCAATTCGAGACGCGTCACAGACGCAAAGACGGCAGCACATTTGATGTAGAGGTCAGCGGTCATCCGCTTGTTCTTGATGGAAAACCCGTGCTTTTCAACTCCTCACGCGACATCACCGAGCGCAAAGAATCCTTAGAGGCTTTGAATATAGCCGCCACGGCTTTTGAATCCCAAGAAGGCATCTTGGTTACAGATGCCAACAGCAACATCCTTCGCGTCAACTCAGCCTTTTCTGAGATATCCGGATTTTCTGCAGAGGAAGTCATTGGCAAGACACCGCACATCCTAAGTTCAGGCCGGCATGAAGCCAACTTCTATGTCGCCATGTGGGACAGTCTAAATACTGCTGGGATGTGGAGGGGTGAGATATGGAACCGTCGCAAGAATGGCGAGGTCTACCCTGAGCATCTGACCATCACAGCAGTAAAGAATCTCAATGGCAAGGTGACCAACTATGTTGCCTCTCTCGCCGATATCACTCAACGCAAAGCGGCTGAACAGGAGATCAAGAATCTCGCTTTCTTCGACCCACTCACAAAGCTGCCCAATCGCAGATTATTGATGGACAGACTGCAACATGCATTGGCTTCTAGTGCGCGCAGTCGAAAAGCCGGCGCGATCCTCTTCATCGACCTCGATAATTTTAAGACCCTCAACGACACCCTAGGTCATGATGTCGGGGATCAATTATTGAAGAGTGTCGCCCAGCGGTTAGAGTCTTGCGTCCGCGAGGGCGATACGGTGGCACGTCTAGGCGGCGACGAATTCGTGGTGATGCTAGAAGACCTTAGCGAGGACGCGCTAGAGGCAGCCAAACAGACTGAAAGTATCGCCGCAAAGATCCTGACTTCGATGAACATGCCTTACCACTTAGGTCAGTTCGAACACCACAACACACCCAGTATCGGAGCAACCTTGTTCGCTGGCAACAACGATGTATCCGTTGACGACCTGCTCAAACACGCTGACATCGCCATGTACCAAGCGAAGAAAGGTGGGCGCAACACATTACGATTCTTCGACCCTAAAATGCAGGAAAGCATCACGACTCGCGCCGCCCTTGAGAATGAGTTGCGTAAGGCGATTGCACAGGATCAGTTCCGATTGTTTTATCAGCCTCAATTGGATGATGCGCAGCGCATCGTCGGTGCGGAGGCATTGATCCGCTGGCAACACCCAGTTCGCGGCCTAGTGTCGCCTCTTGAATTCATTCCCATAGCCGAGGAGACCGGCCTAATACTTCCTATTGGGCAATGGGTCCTTGAGACTGCGTGCGCAAAACTCAAATCATGGGAGTGTGATCCTCTAAGTCGCGACATCGTGCTGGCCGTGAACGTGAGCGCGAAACAATTGCGTCAGGCGGATTTTGCATCTCAGGTACAGGAAGCCATCCTTCGTAACCAGATCGATCCATCGCGTCTCAAACTAGAGTTGACCGAGAGCATGTTACAAGACAGCATAGAAGACACCATCTTGACGATGTTGGCTTTGAAACAGGCGGGCGTCAGATTCTCTCTGGATGACTTTGGAACCGGTTACTCCTCTTTGCAGTACATCAAGCGATTACCCCTCGATCAACTGAAGATAGACCGCTCCTTCGTAAGTGACATCGTGACTGATGTCGGAGATAAGGCCATCGTCACCACCATCGTCGCAATGGCGCGGAGCCTAGACATCGCCGTCATCGCCGAAGGCGTTGAAACGGCAGCACAAACTCAGCTTCTGCTCGAGCTTGGCTGTAGACAGTTCCAAGGGTATCTCTTCGGCAAGCCCGTCATAGCGGATGAATTCGATGCGCTCCTAAAGCGCGCCTGATAGCCCATCACCCACCAACAAACATTTCGTTTGCTATTCCCAGCAATCCAGTCCATAGTGCGCGCCGCGATTCTCAAGTCTGTCGTTGTTGTCTGGTTAGTCTCCGTTACGCGGTAATTCCTTCCTTCACCTCTAGCCGTCTTGAACTTCGCCCTACACAGGGTTCGTCCCTATTATTTATTTAAGGAGATTCAATATGGCACTAGGTACAGTTAAGTGGTTCAACGATGCTAAAGGCTTCGGCTTCATCACACCAGCAAACGGCGGCGACGATCTGTTCGCACATTTTTCAGCGATCCAAAGTTCGGGTTTCAAGACTCTGACTGAAGGTCAGCAAGTCAGCTTCGACATCGTTGCCGGCCCTAAAGGTCAGCAAGCGTCGAACATCCAGGCAGCCTAATAGACATGGCTAAGGAAGAACTTCTCGAGTTCAATGGGGTGGTGGATGAGGTCCTACCGGATTCTCGCTTCCGCGTCACACTAGAGAATGGTCACCAACTTCTTGCCTACAGCGCAGGTAAGATGCAGAAGAACCATATCCGCATCATCGCTGGCGACAAGGTGTCGTTGGAGATCTCTCCTTACGATCTGAGCAAAGGTCGTATCACGTTCCGTCACATCGAAGGTCGCGGCCCATCGTCGCCTCCTCCTAAACGTCGGTTCTGATCCGGTTTCAGATCACCCAAACAAAAAGCCTCGCAGTGATGCGAGGCTTTTTGCTTATGGCACGACGGGATCGTCTAGCCGCTGTTACGCAAACCTGCCGCGATACCGTTGATGGTGAGGTGGATGGCACGCTTCACCTTCTCGTCGCTGTCTCCCGCACGGTGGCGATGCAACAACGAGACCTGCAAGTGGTTGAGCGGGTCGATGTACGGTGTGCGCGTGGTCAAGCTACGCGCCAAGGTGGGATTGTCTTCCAGCAAGGTCGCTGCGCCCGTGATAGCGAACAACATCTCGACGGTGGTCTGCCATTCGGCTTCGATAGCACCAAAGATACGTGTACGCAATTCCTCGTCCGGCACCAACTCGGCGTAACGCGAAGCGATACCCATGTCTGTCTTGGACAACACCATGTCCATGTTGGACAAAAGGCCACGGAAGAACGCCCAATTCTGGTTCATCGCTTGCAACTGCTTCATCCCAGCGTCGCCTTCGCGCTCGATGAACTGTTTCACCGCGCTACCGAAACCGAACCAGCCCGGCAAGATGGCACGATTCAAACTCCAACTGAAAACCCAAGGGATGGCGCGCAAGTCTTCGATGTTCTGCGTGGCGCGACGCGCGGAGGGGCGACTGCCGATGTTGAGTTCGGCGATCTCGCGAATCGGTGTGGCAGCAAAGAAGTAATCCGTGAAGCCAGGTGTCTCGTACACCAGCTTGCGATACGAAGCGAAAGCGTCGCGGCTCATGTCCTCCATGATGCGGTGGAACTCAGGCATGGTGGAGTCATCACCATGGTGATGCACCATGGTCGCTTCCATGGTGGCAGCGACTAATATCTCAAGATTGCGACGACCGATCTCGGGATCGGAATATTTACTGGAGATGACCTCGCCCTGCTCAGTGATGCGGATCTGCGCATTCACGCTACCCGGGGGTTGCGCCAAGATCGCTTGATAGCTAGGGCCACCACCGCGACCAACCGTACCGCCGCGACCGTGGAACAGGCGCAACTCGATGCCGTGTTTCTCGAACACCTTCACCAACTCGACCTCGGCCTTGTACAACTCCCAGTTGGCAGTGAGGTAGCCACCGTCCTTATTGCTGTCGGAGTAGCCCAGCATCACTTCCTGTGTGTTGTCGCGGCTCTTCAGCAGTTCGCGGTAGAACGGGATGGAGAACAACTCGTCCATGATAGGGCCGCAACTGCGCAAGTCTTCGATGGTCTCGAACAGCGGGATGATGTTGATGTGCAAGTCGGTGCCTTTTAGCAGTCCACTCTGTTGCACCATCAGCGCCACTTCCAACATGTCGCTCACCGCATCGGTCTTTGAGATGATGTAGTTAGGCAGTGCGTTGCGACCAAAACGTCTGTGTATGTCAGCCGCCGCACGCATCAGGTTCAACTCGCCCTTCGGCACATCGGAGAACTTGTCCAAATCAGCCGATAGCAACTTGCCTGCTTGCAAGGCCACGAGTAGCGCCTTGCGCCGCCCCGCTTCGTCCAACTTTGAATAGTCAGATACACCCGCGTTCATCAGCAATTCGCCTATGGTCTGTTCGTGGATGGCGCTGTGCTGACGCATGTCCAATGGCGCCAAATGGAAGCCGAACACATCCGCCGCACGGCGCAGATATGCCATGCGTCCACGCGAAAGATACAGCGCACCGTGGTGTTCCAATGAATTGATGATGATGTCGAGATCGTTAATAAAATCCTGTGCGTTTGCATACGGCGCGACATCTTTGCTTACAGGATGCAGATGCTGCACGTGATGTCCAAGATGTTCGGTGGTCGCTACTAGGCGCGAGTAAACCGCCAGCAATGCACGGCGATAAGGCTCGTCTTCACGACTGACTTCTTTATCAGGCGATTGATTGGCGAACACTTCCAACTCAGGGCTCACATCTACCAAACGGTCAGACAAGCTCAAGCGCGAACTCAGCAGATTGGTCTCGGCCAAGTAGTAATCCATCACCGTGCCGGAATGGCGCTGTGCCGCATCTAACATCACCTCGTGCGTGACGAAAGGGTTGCCATCGCGGTCGCCACCGATCCAGCTTCCCACACGCAAGAATGCGGGCAACTCGATACGTTTGCCGAAGCGCGCCTCGATCTGTTTTTCCAGCCCGGCATAAACTCGCGGGATCTCGCGCAGGAAGGTGTAGTCGTAAAAGGACAGACCGTTCTTCACTTCGTCCTGTACCGAAAGCTTGGTGGTGCGCAACATGCGCGTGCTCCACAAGATGAGCACGAAGCGATGAAGCTTCTCTTCGTTGTCTTCCAACTCTTCCGGCGTCATGTCCATACGGTCACGCTCGTCCAACAAGCTGGAGATGATGAGCTGGCAATTGAGGATGCTCTTGCGCTGCACTTCGGTCGGATGTGCAGTCAACACAGGCGAGATGAGCGCCTTGTCGAAGAAGGCTAGTAGCTCATCGAGGCCGAGGTTCTTTTCTTGCACATGGTCCAGCACCAGTTGCACACTACCTTCTTGCGGTGGCGAACCCGCCTTCAAGTGCGCGCGACGGCGGCGGTTATGGTGCAGGTCTTCGGCGATGTTGGAGAGTTGTGAGAAGTAGCTGAAGGCGCGCACCACCAGCAGCGTCTCTACTGGACTCAAAGCATCCAGCATCTCTTCGAGCAAGGCACCGTCGCGTTCGTCCTGCGTCTTGCGGAAGCGCACCGCAGTACGGCGCACTTTCTCAATCAGCTCATAGGTGGCTTCGCCCTCTTGCTCTCGCAGGGTGTCACCAAGGATGCGGCCAAGTAGGCGGATATCGTCGCGCAGTGGCGCGTCTTTGCTGGAAATATCGGATGGTGCAGAGATCAGATTCATAATCCTTCAACGCTTCGGAGGGCAAAACTAAGGCGCACCTGATAGAATGCGCCACACTTTTGATTGATTAAAATTCACTGGAAAAGCTATGAGTCAGGCTACTTTCACTCCCCCGTCCCGTTTGGTGATCGCCTCGCGCGAAAGCGCTTTGGCCATGTGGCAAGCAGAACACATACGAGACAGGCTGCGCGCATTATACCCACAAACCTCCGTCAGCATCTTGGGGATGACCACGCAAGGCGACCAGATATTGAACGTCACCTTATCCAAGATCGGCGGCAAGGGATTGTTCGTGAAAGAGCTTGAGACCGCATTAGAGAACGGCAGTGCCGACATCGCCGTGCACTCGCTCAAAGACGTACCGATGAACCTGCCAGACGGCTTCACACTGGCCTGTATCGGCGAACGCGAGGACCCGCGAGATGCCTTTGTTTCCAACGATTTCGACAATCTTGCGTCCTTGCCTCCCGGCAGCGTGGTCGGCACATCCAGCCTGCGCCGCGAGAGCCAACTGCGCGCCCGCTTCCCCCATCTGAAAATCGAACCGCTACGCGGTAACGTGCAGACTCGTCTGCGCAAGCTGGACGAAGGCCAATACGCCGCCATCATCTTGGCGGCTGCCGGATTGAAGCGTCTGGGTTTAGGTGGCCGCATCCGCGCCGTCATCTCCAGTGAAGACAGCCTGCCTGCGGTAGGCCAAGGCGCGCTCGGAATCGAGACACGTGCCGACCGCGCTGACCTGAAAGCAGTGTTGGCCCCCTTGCACCATGCCGACACTGCTGCTTGCGTTTTAGCAGAGCGCGCCATGAGCCGTGCCTTGGCGGGTAGCTGTTCGGTACCGCTGGGCGGTTTCGCCGAAGTGCAGAACGGCAAGTTGCGCATGCGCGGATTCGTTGCCACACCAGATGGCTCTCGTTTGCTACGTGCCGAACAGATGGGCGACATCGCCAATCCTGAAGCCCTGGGTGATGCCATCGCACAGAATCTGTTGAAGCAAGGGGCGGAAGAGATACTCGCCGCCTTGAATGCCTGAAACACCGCTCAATGGCTTGAACATCGTCGTCACGCGCCCCCGTGACCAAGCGGTTGGACTGGCCCAGCGCATCACCAAACTCGGCGGCAGCGCGATCTTGTTTCCCTTGCTGGAGATAACACCTGCCGCTGATGCGTCTGAGCTGAACACTCTCAAGCAACACCTCTCTACTTACGACCTGCTCATCTTCATCAGCCCGAATGCGGTTAAATACGGCATGAACGCGCTTGGCGACGTACCCAGTAGCGTGCGTGTCGCCACCGTTGGGCAGAGCAGTGCGCTAGGGTTACGCGACCTAGGCATCGCTCATGTCATCGCCCCCACAGAGCGTTTCGACAGCGAATCCTTACTTGCCTTGCCCATATTGCAAAACGTGGCGGGTTGGAAAGTGGCGATATTGCGCGGCAACGGCGGGCGCGAACTGTTGGGCGATACGCTCAAAACACGCGGCGCACGGGTGGACTACGTGACCTGTTATGAACGCAGCAAGCCAGCGTTGGATGCCGATAGCGTGTTGAAAGCTGGACCCCACGCCATCAGCGTGACCAGTAGCGAAGCCCTGGGCAATCTGTGGCAAGGGCTGACGGATGTGCACAAGGTCCGATTCGCAAACATTCCTCTCTTAGTTCCCCATGCCCGTATCGCCGAACTGGCGCAACAACAAGGCTGGAAAAACATCGTCCTGACCGAAGCAGGAGATGACGGATTGCTCGCGGCTTTGGTAGCATGGGGCAAGCAACCCAAACCGTGAGCACACAATGAGCGAAATTACACCTTCACAGCCCGCATCCGAAACAGACAAAGTCGGATTAGACACCTCTTCGTTCCCTGCTGTTCCAAAGGCAGCTAGCGGCAACCCCATCGGCAAGCTGATCTCCAGCATGTCATTGACGCAACTCACTCTGGCTGTGCTGGTGGTCGTATTCGTATGGCAGTGGATAGATGCTCACTACCAGCTTAATCAAGTGCAACAGGAAGTCGCGCGACGCCTAGCCGAAGTGGAAGGCAGCAGCAAAGTGAACCAGACACTGGTGACGCAGAATCAAGAATTGGTGCGCGAGTTAGGCGGCAAGTTGAGCCTACTGGAAAGTAAGTTCGCCGAGACAGCTAGCCAGCGTGCTGCGCTCGATGCCTTGTATCAAGAGATGTCTAGCAGCCGCGATCAGACTGCGCTGGCAGATGTGGAACAGATGGTGCTCATCGCTGGGCAGCAATTGCAGTTGTCCGCTAATGTGAAGGCAGCATTGATTGCACTGCAACATGCAGAGAGTCGCTTGCAGCGCTTGGATCGCTCCGCCTTCGGCGAGATGAAGAATCGCATCAGCCGCGACATCGAACGCCTACGCGCCTTGCCCAACATCGATGCGCCCGGCATCAACCAGCAATTGGACAAACTCATCCTTGCAGCAGACGCGATGCCGCTAGCACAGGATGCCCGCCTACAATCAACTCCTAACGTCACGGCGCAAACGCCACAAGACGACAATGCATGGAAGCGATTCTGGCGCGAATTGTGGCAAGAGTTGCGCGGCCTTGTGCGTATAGAGAACACGGAACAAGCCGAGATGCCCTTGTTGTCGCCTACACAGACATTCTTTTTGCGTGAGAACCTGAAGCTAAGGCTCATCTCTGCGCGTCTGGCATTGCTGTCGCACGACGAAGCGAGTTTCAAGCGCGAACTCAGCTCTGCACAAGCATGGATCATCCGCTACTTCGACAACAAATCCAAGGAGGCGACTCTTGCGCTGGCCTCTTTGCAGAAGCTCGCTACTGCCAACATCACGCTCAACGTTCCGGATATCAGCGGTAGCCTAGAGGCGGTACGCAGCTATCGTGCCACCCATGAGCGAGGCGCACGATGAGATCCCTCGTCTGGCTGTTGGCTCTGTTCGCAGCTGCCGTGGCGGTGACGCTGCTTTCGCATAATGATGGCTATGTATCGTTCGTCCACCCCCCGTATCGTATGGAGATGTCGCTCACGATGTTCGCGTTCACACTGGTCGCGCTCTTCATCGCCGCTCACTGGTTTCTACAACTCGCCTCTGCTGCTATCCAACTACCGCGTTACGTGCGCGCTTTCCGTGCTGAGCGTGCGCAAAGCAAAGGCCGCCTCGCGATGCAAGAAGCATTGGTGGCTTTCTTCGAAGGTCGTTATGCCGCTGCCGAGAAAGCGGCTGTGAAAGCGATGGAACTGGGTGAGAACTCCGGTCTCAACTCCATCATAGCTGCGCGTGCCGCAAATGAGTTGCGCGAGTTCGAACGGCGCGATGCCTATCTGTCAGAAGCACAAGGCAAGACAGTGGGCGAACAGACCATGCGCTTGATGGCGAAAGCTGAGTTCCAACTCGATCAGAAACAACCCCAATCGGCGCTGAGTTCGCTCAAGGAGTTGAACGAATCAGGCATCCGCAAACATATCGGTGCACTCAATCTCGAACTCAAGGCACAGCAGCAATCGCGCAACTGGGACGCTGTTCTCGATGTAGCCAACCAATTGGAGAAGCGCAACGGCATCAACTCGACGCTATCAGCCCAGATGCGCCAGCAAGCATGGCTAGAGAAGATCAAAGCCTGCGCACAAGATGGCGCGATGTTGCGTACTGTGCTGAAAGAGATGCCTGACGAATTCAAGCACCGCAACAAGGTCGCTGTAGAGGCGGCAAGAGCCTTCAAACAGTTGGGTGAATGCTCCGTTGCACGCGTGCTGCTGACCGATAGCCTGAACAAGGAATGGAGTAGCGAGTTGGTCGCGTTGTATGGCGATTGCTTGGAAGGCAGTGTGGTGACACAGATAGACCAAGCAGAACGCTGGTTGAAGATGCATCACGACGATGCTGGATTGCTGCTCGCGCTAGGCAAACTTTGTCTGCACCAAGAGTTGTGGGGCAAGGCACAGAGCTATCTGGATGCTAGCCTCAGTGTTCACCCTAGTCGCGAGGCCTACACCGCGCTGGCGAAACTAGCCGAGAAGTTGCACCAGCCAGACCAAGCTTTCCAGTATTACCAGCAGGCAAATAAATTTGCCTGTGCAGATTAGGTCTTGGCTACGAAGGTGAACGCATCGGAATAGAACGCGTCGTTAGGCAAGCCGCGTTGTGTGGTGAAATCGCGGTGAGCCGCTTCTACTACAACCGGCGCGCCGCAGGCGTACACCGCGTAGCTCGACAGATCCTTGAAGTCTTCCAGCACGGCTTGATGCACGAAGCCAGTGCGGCCGCTCCACTGCTCATCCGAAACCACAGGCGTGAACTTGATGCCGTGTTCTGACTCCCAGCCCTGTATCTTATCTAGCATGTAGAGGTCTGCGGCTTTGCGCACGCCCCAGTAGAAATGCATCTCGCGCTTGAAGCCGATCTTGATCGCATGTTCGATGATGGCCTTCACGGGCGCGAAGCCGGTACCGCTGGCGACGAACACGATGGGCTTGTCTGAATCCTCACGCAGGAAGAAAGAACCTAGCGGCCCCTTGATGCGCATGATGTCGCGCTCTTTCATGATGTTGAACACATGATGCGTAAAGGTACCGCCCGCGATGTTGCGGATGTGCAGCTCAAGCACGGCATCGTCATGCGGCGCGTTGGCCAGCGAGAACGCGCGCGGTTTGTCGTCTTTTTGTAGGATCTCGATGTACTGACCTGCGAGGAATTGCAGACGCTCGTTTGCAGGCAACTTCAAGGTGATGACCATCACATCGTCGGCCACCTTGTGCATCTTCTCCACGCGGCAAGGCAACATCTTCACCGGAATGTCTTGTGCACGGCTCACTTCATGGCTTTCGATGACCACATCGCTCAACGGCTTGGCACAACAGAACAAGGCGAGACCCGCCGCTTTGTCGGCTTCAGTCAAGGTGTAAGCCTGAGCATCACCGTAATCGACCTTACCTTTCAATATCTTCCCTTTACACACACCACATGCGCCGTTGCGGCAGCTATAGGGCATCACGTAGCCATGCTCGAGCGCGGCTTCGAGGATGGTCTCGCCTGCCTCAATGGGAAAGCTGTGATTGCTCGGCTGAATGGTGGTCTTGAAGCTCATGGCGGTCATCTCGGTTTGGAGGGGCGCGATTTTAACGCATAATCGCACTATGACTAATCTACTCATCATAGGTTGTGGGGACATCGCGCTGCGCACCCTCCCGCTTTTGCAAGGTCGCTACCGCCTGTATGCATTGGTGCGGGATCCAGCCAAGGCGAATGGTTTGAGGAAGCAGGGTGTCACACCCATCGTCGGCGATTTGGATGACAGACATAGTCTCGCCAAGGTCGCAGGGTTAGCTGATGTCGTTCTGCACTTCGCCCCACCCGAGCGTCTAGGTCACATCGACACCCGCACACGCAACTTACTCTCGGCTCTTTCCACCCGACTCTTGCCGGCACGACTCATCTACATCAGCACCAGCGGGGTGTACGGTGATTGTGGTGGGGACATCGTCAGCGAGACGCGTCCGGTGAACCCTCAGTCTGACCGCGCACGACTTCGCGTGAGTGCGGAGCGACAGATACGCAAATGGGCAATGCGCAATCATGTGAATGCGAACATCTTGCGTGCGCCAGGGATCATTGCTGAAGACAGACTACCTATTGACAGGATCAAAGCCGGCACCCCCGCCATCGTGGCAAGTGAGGATGGCTACAGCAACCATATCCATGCCGACGATCTGGCACGCACCGTCGTCGCAGCATTGCGCTACGCCAAGCCCAACCGCGTGTATCACACGGTGGATGATGACGAGATGAAGATGGGGGACTACTTCGATGTGGTCGCCGACGCCTTCAAGCTACCGCGTCCACCACGTTTGTCGCGCATAGAAGCACAACGCGCCGTGTCACCGATGATGTGGTCGTTCATGAACGAATCGCGCAGACTAACCAATCTGCGCATGAAGCAGGAGTTGAAAGTGACGCTACGCTACCCGAAAGTGGGTTCGGTACTCAAAACATCAATCCGAGCCTGAAGTCAGTTCGATTCGCCGCACTCAATCCATCGTAAGATACCGAGCCGATGCTAAATAGGAACATATCCATCTTGAAACCTATCGAGACCATCGAATAAGGATAGCTCTTCCCATCAACCGAGTATTTGTAATCTACGCCGTTTATCACATAGGCATGCGAGATCGTCAAAAATCGCGGTGAACTGCAATCCTGTATCAGCCATCTCGACATAGACACTGTCCGTTGCACTGTAGGGCTTGTTCGAATAATCGGCAGACCAGCGACTATATCCAAGATGTGGACCGACCAGAATCTTCATATCATCGACCTGAGCGCCCAGCCCGATGCTTCCGCCGAATCCAAAGCCCATCTTTGAATCGTCAGCCATACCCACGTTAGACCAATTCTGAAGCGCCAAATATGCATCCCCACCATAGGCGAACTTCACCCCCTCATCAGTGGTGTTGCTCGACACATCTTGCGCCATCGCAACCCCTCCAAACGCGCAGGATGCCAAGAGAATTAGTAAGCCAAATCGTTTATTGTTTTTCATGATCCCTCCATAGACACTGCTTCAGTAAATTAGACATCTCTACTGAAGCATCCTACGCCGACGGAGCAACAAAGCTAGCCCTTGAGGCCTTGTATATCAACAAGTAAGTCAACTACTTTCACATCGCCAATGCCTAAACATATTGCAGTGTCACGCCCGCAAAAATGCAGCGCTTAAATGACTGAGGGAGCCATCTGGCTCCCTCAGTTTGATTCAAGACCAACTACTAACTATTACTTCCAGATCGCTTTACCATCTTCAGATTTGATCTTTGCCTTCCAAGCATCGCGGATCATCTTGGTGACGTTTGCTGGCAACGGTACATAGTCCAAATCACTTGCCATTTTGTCGCCCGCAGGTGAGAACGAGAAGTCGAAGAACTTCAATACTGCTTCTGCACGCTCTGGCTTAGCTTGGCTCTTGTGGATCAGGATGAAGGTCGCGCCAGTGATAGGCCAGCTGTCTTTACCAGGTTGGTTGGTCAGCATCATGTAGAAACCTTTATTAGCATCCCACTTCGCATTGGCCGCTGCTGCCTTGAAGTTGTCCGCCTCTGGCTTGACATAGACGCCTTCCATGTTCTTCAACACAGCGTAAGTCATCTTATTCTGCAGAGCGTAAGCATATTCCACATAACCGATGGAGTTCTTGATACGTTGCACGTAAGAAGCTACACCCTCGTTACCCTTACCGCCGGTACCAACAGGCCATGATACAGCGCCGCCGCTACCCACGTTACGTTTCCAACCACTGCTAACTTTTGACAGGTAATCAGTGAAGATCGCTGTCGTGCCAGAGCCATCAGAGCGGTGAACCACGGTGATGAGCGCATCCGGCAGTGCAACACCTTTATTTTCAACGGCCAACTTAGGATCGTTCCACTTGGTGATCTCGCCCATGAAGATTGCCGCCAAGGTCTCGGCTGTCAATTTCAATTGGCCAGGAGCCACACCTTCTACATTCAAAACGGGAACCACACCACCGATAACCGTTGGGAATTGGGTCAGACCGTTGAAATCCAGATCTTCGATCTTCAAAGGAGCATCGGTTGCGCCAAAATCGACCGTCTTGGCTTTGATCTGCTTGATACCACCACCGGAACCGATGGATTGATAGTTCATGCCGATACCAGTCTGTGTCTTGTAGGCATCAGCCCACTTGGAATAGACAGGGTAAGGGAAGGTCGCGCCTGCGCCGGTAATATCGACGGCAACCGCAACGCTAGACGAAAGCAACATCGCGGTGATGCCGAGGCCGCCAAGGATACTTGCAACTTTTTTCATATGATTCTCCAATTAAATTAGGGTGCGTTATTACTAGCACTCGGCCAGTGGACGGCACTGTAGGGAAGAATTGTTACAACTTGATGACGGTCAGGAGAAATCTAGTATCACATCGAATAGCTCCACTGTCATCAACAAATCATCAAAATGTCATCAATGTTTCGCACAGCATCACGACACTGCGCGGCATGCGAAAGCTCATATCTCATTGGCGCTGGCTCATACCCCTCCTACTGTGGAGTGCGGATGCGAATGCATGGGGGCTATATACCCATGTTTATTTTGCTCAGATGTTGTTATGGGCCGTGCCGCTCACAGATCCTCGCTATCGCCGCGCCATCAAGAATTTCCCGCAACTGGTATTAGCGGGGGCCTGCCTTCCAGATCTGGCGATACTGAGCCAACGTCCTTGGGGCGAACCGTTCTCCACCACCCACCAATGGCAACGTGCACGCAAGTTATTGGACGATGCCCAGAGCGACGCGGAATACGCGCTGTCTTTAGGTTTCGCCAGCCACTTATTGGTGGATGTCATCGCCCACAACCACTTCGTCCCGGCACACGAGAAGATGTGGGGCAACGTGCCACTACTGACTCATGCAGCCTGCGAATGGGCGATGGACATGCACATCCGCCCGCACCTGTTCGCCCAACCAGCCGAATTGATGCGCACGCATCGCGAAGCATTGGCTGACTATGTGGCCACTCATTTCGATTGTCCACAGAGCTTGGCGCTGCGCGGCGTCGATGTTCTCGCCGGCGCAGAGAGTCTATTACGCACCAGCCGCTTGTCGCATCTGTGTTACTACGCAGCGAGTCGCCTTGATGTGAGGATGCAACGTCGCTTCAATTACTACCTGAGTGAGACAGGCACACGACTGGCCCACATCGACCGCATCTTGTTAGGTGAACTCCCGCTGTGGAACCCAGACCCTCAGGCAGACGATCCTGCTTTGCGTCAGCGCATCGAGCTGATGACCCCCTCACAACTACGCCACCGCATCCCCTTACCACTGGATGTATTCAGCGTTCCTTAGCTCCATATTGAACTTGAGTTGGTGGTGAGGTACGAACCCCAGCATCATTTACGACGTTATCTGCTGGGGCTCGCTTTGCTCACAGACAGCCTATGCGAAGAACCTCGCCACCAGCCTACAAATTTAGAGTGCGAGTGAGCCGAAGGCGAGCGCGGCACCCAATGCGGCGCCGGCGATGACATCACTGGGATAGTGAAGCCCAAGTATGGGGCGAGATAAAGCGACCAAAGTGGCGAACGGAACGACCAACCAGAACAGCGCGGGGAAATAGGCGAGCACAACGATGCTGAACGAGACCGCATGCATGGTGTGGCCAGAGGGGAAGCTGAACTGATCGAGGGCATTGCCCACGCACACGATAGCGGGATAGACGTTGTAAGGACGCGGACGCAGCGTCTTACCCTTGATGAGTTTGTAGATGACGGTGCTGAGCAGTCCGACCGCAAGCATGTGCACCACGGCTGGTACGGCCGCCATCTGATAACTCAACAGCAATGCGACCATCAAGGTATACCAGAACACACCATCGCCCAAACGGCTAGCCAAGCGGAACACACTACGCACCGACAGGAAGCGGCTCTGCCGATTGCAGAACACGCAGAGTGCGACATCCAAACGGTTAATCTGTTGCAGCGGAGAGTTCAGGTTGGCCAATTTTCACTCCTTGAACGCGTAAGGTGTCGTTCAACACCGACTCCAAGTCACCCATGATGCGTTCCCAAGTCTGAGACTCCATCGTGTGGCGTGCCGCATGGCGCAGGCGTTGTACGCGCGCCATGTCAGAGATGATCGCCTTGGATTGCGCGATGAACGCTTCGGTATCTTCATACGGTACGAGCAAACCATTCAGGTCGTGACGGATGTGTTGGCGTGCAGCCGCGTAGTCGAACGCCACCGTCGCCAGTCCGCTCACCATAGCCTCGACAGTGACGTTGCCGTACGTCTCGGTCAGACTGGGGTAGAGGAAGATGTCGCCCGATGCGTAGTGTTGTGCCAACGCTTCACCCGTCTGCATACCCGCAAATATGACGTGCGGATTGTGTGCTTGCAGTTCAGCGCGTGCTGGGCCATCGCCTACCATCACGAGTCGCGCCAGCGGATGGACCTTGCGCATCTGCTCGAAGGCCTGGATGACGACATTCAGGTTCTTCTCTGGCGCTAGGCGGCTCACCAGCATCACCACGGGCGTCTCTTCATCCGCGCCCCAACTCTCGCGCAAACGTTCACTGCGCTTGGCGGGGTGGAACAATTCACCATCGACACCGCGCGAGACGACGATCACGTTCTGGTAGCCATCGCGCTCAAGCTGTCTTTGTAAAGAATCTGTCGGCACGATGGTGCAGCTCGCCTTGTTATGGAAGCTTCTCAGATATGCCGCCATCGGCTTGGTGAACAGGCCGATACGATAGTGCTTGGCGTAGCAATGGAAGTTGGTGTGGAAGTCCGTGCTCACTGGAATCTCCAGCTTGCGTGCGGCAGCCAATGCTGACCACCCGAGTGGACCTTCCGTTGCGATATGCACGATGTCGGGGCGTTGTTTGGACCACATCTTCACCAGCAGTCCTTTTGCAGGGAAACCGATGCGCAGTGCCGAGTAACCTGGTATCGCCATGCCTGCCACCAGGGTCTCGCGGTAATTGATCTGCTCGCCGCACACGTCGTTCCTACCCTGGCGGGGACGGATCATGTGGATACGATTGCCGCGCTTGAGCAAGCCTTCGACCATGCGCGCCACAGTGACTGCGACGCCATTCACCTCAGGCAGATAAGTTTCAGTGATCAGCGCGATGTTGAGTGGCGCTGATGTTTGGAAGTTTTCGTTTGGTTTATTCATGCCGCGCATCGTGACGCGCGAATAAGAAGGATTGATGAATTTTTATTGAAGTTTTGTTGACAGGGCGGGTAACGATATTTGCTGACTTATCACTTATAGGTTGTCATGTTGCTGTAACGGTATCGTATTAGATTAGCTCTGAACAACAAGTTCCATATACTGGCTCGCTATCTTCATGCACCGTAAATCACTCAAAAAAAGCTACATCGCCGAGCACGTCGTTCCACAGTTGAAACAACTTCGTGTTTCAGCCGAATCGTTCGAGCGCGATTTCGAGAACGAGGTGGAGCACATCCCGCCAAACTATCAGGCTAGTGCCCGCAACTTGTTGCACTACCTTGCGCTGAGGCAAAGTGACATTCGCAAGTTACAACATGACCTAGGATTGCTGGGTTTGAGCAGATTGGGCAGATCCGAAGCACACGCGTTAAGCAGTATCGATGCGGTACTAGATGCCGCCTGTGCACTGGCGGGAATGCAGCGAGTTTCGCGGTTACTGGGCACCGCTGTAGAAAAACACGGGACTCGCATCATGGTGACCATGCCCAGCGAAGCCGCTGTAGATCCAAAATTGGTGCGAGACCTGTTAAAAGCCGGAATGAACATCATGCGTATCAATTGTGCGCATGATGACACCTCTGCATGGATGGCCATGATCGGACATCTGCGCAGCGCCGAAAAAAAATTGGGGCTCAAATGTAAGATATATGCCGATCTGTCCGGTCCAAAATTGCGCACCGGCGAGATCAAGGCAGTGGGACAGCTGGTTGAGATCAAAGTCAAACGTGATTTTTTTGGCCGCATCATTGAGCCAAGCAAAGTATGGGTCACCCCGTCTGAAAATCAAGAATCGCCCACTACCGTTGTAGTCGCCAGTTTGCCTGTAGGCGATCAGTTGTTGGCCGAAGCGCGTGAGAAGGATACTTTGGTCATTGACGATACACGCGGCTCGACTAGAACCCTGACCTTGAGCAAGCGTTTTGGTGACTCATGGCTGGCCCACTGCGAACAACACACTTACATCAAGGAAGGCGCACGCTGTGTGCTGATGCGCAAAGGTCAGGAGTTGCAGCGAAGCAAGGTCTCGCCCTTGCCCGAGGTGTTCCAACCGATCGTGTTGCAAGTCGGCGACGAATTGGTCCTGACCCGTGACTCACAACCTGGAATGTCGGCACGGCACGACAAAAACGACAAGCTGAAACATGCAGCGTCCATCCCCTGCACGCTGAGCGAAGTTTTCAAGGCCGCCAAGCCTGGGCAACCCATCTGGTTCGATGACGGAAAGATCGGCGGCCTTATTCGTACTTGCGCCGACGACAGGATCGTTGTTGATATCACTCAAGCCGCCCCGAATGGAAGCAAGTTGGGACCAGCTAAAGGGATCAATCTGCCGCTGACCGATCTGGATATACCTGCGCTGACCACAGTTGACATTGAGAACCTGACCACGCTGGCGCCACACATCGATATAGTGGGCTTGTCCTTTGTCAGAACGCCACAAGATGTTTTTGCTTTGCACAAGCAACTTGACGAGTTAAGCGATTCCCAACTGGGCGTGGTGCTCAAGATCGAGACTGCCCAAGCGTTTGATAATCTGCCCATGATCCTGCTGGCTAGTCTGCGCCGACCACCCGTCGGCGTGATGGTGGCACGTGGGGATTTGGCTGTGGAGATCGGCTTTGAGCGTTTGGCCGAAGTGCAGGAAGAGATCCTGTGGCTATGCGAAGCCGCCCATATCCCATTGATATGGGCAACCCAAGTTTTGGAGAGCATGGCAAAGAACGGGTTGCCCTCACGTGCGGAAGTTTCCGATGCGGCGCTGGCCATACGTGCCGAATGCGTCATGCTCAACAAAGGTCCTTACATCCTCGAAACGGTAAGATTCTTGAGCGGTGTACTCGATCGGATGAGCGGCCATCAGATCAAACGCCGCCCGATGATGCGACAATTGTCCGTCTCCCACATCCCCAACCGAGCAGTGGGGACCGATTAAAGCCGTCGGCGTAGCACTCCTCGCCTGCCAGCGATCAAGTATCAGTTCATCAAAACCAACAGCCAAACCACGATCACATTCATCAGACTCACCAGCACAGCCGAGCTGCCGATGTCTTTGGCTCGCTTGGCCAAATCGTGATTATCCAGAGAGATACGGTCGACCGTCGCTTCGATGGCTGAATTGAGCAACTCGACGATGATCACCAACAGCACGCTGGCGACCATCAATGCTTTACCGATCGCGGTAACAGGTAGCCACAGTGCGAGCGGAATCAAAATGGCGGCGAGCAACACTTCTTGTCGGAATGCGTCCTCATGTTTGTAGGCGGCACGGAACCCCTCCAACGAATAACCGAATGCGTTGAACAGACGCACTAGACCTGTCTTACCTTTGTACGGACTTTCCATTGTGATACTCCAAGAGACTACGCATAAAAAAGCGCGCACCGAGGAGATGCGCGCAAGGGAGGAGACTTTTGATGAGGTATTAGCCAGCTTGACGCATGAAGTGTTTTGCGTAGCGTGCATTCATACGCGAGACCGGCATCAAGATGAACACGTCCGCGCAGTTGAAATCAGGATCCCATGCTGGTTCACCCGCGATGTAAGCGCCCAGACGCAGGTAGCCTTTGATGAGCGGCGGCACGATGACCTCAAGGTTCTGATTGAGTGACTCCAACGGCAGGCGGCAGTGCGGGAATACGCGATACTCAGCGGGTGCTGCATGTAATTTGTGAATCTTGTTATAGACGCTGGCGGCGTAGTGGCCACCGTCGCCCATGCTGATGCTGGCGCACCCGATGAGGTATTCGTGGTTGTTCTTGGTGACGTACTCCGCCAAGCCACTCCACAACTGCGTGATGGTCGCGCCATCGCGATAATCCTCATGCACACAGGAACGTCCGACTTCGACCATGCGATCACGCATGTTAGCCAAACGTGAGAGGTCGAATTCCGTCTCTGAATAATAGCCACCAGCCTTGACTGCTTGCTCGGGCGGCAAGATGCGGTAAGTGCCTACGACCTTCTCATTGCTGTGATCTCGCACCAACAAGTGGTCGCAATATTTGTCGAAGCGGTCGATATCCAACCCCAGATGTGCGCTGGGCAGTTTCGCGCCCATCTCTTCTGCGAACACTTTAAAGCGGATGCGTTGCGCCGCTTCCAGTTCATTCTGCGACCGCGCTAGACTATGGGTCAGCCTTCTTTGGGGTTCGCGTTCTTGCTGCGTGATCAGATCTAACAAGGTCTTGCTCCTATCGAGTTGATGGGAGCAGATTACGATTTCGATGTTGCGCAAGCGTTAAAGGATTGTGAAAGATTGGTGACGTTATCTGCTGTGACCAGAACCGCGCTCATACGACAGCGTGGTGTAGAGCAGTACGCAATACAGCGATTGAAAATGTTGCTCAGCACCTAATCTGGCCTTCGATGCTTGCACAGGTTTGTAATCACGCGCAGCCAAGTTGGCGGAAAGCTGCATCGCCTCCAAGGCCGTGCCGATCTGTTGTTGGGCCTTCAATGCGAGTTCGCGCCTTTCGACACCGCGCACATCCAGCGCAGGCGTCAGCAACAATCGCACATGCAGTTGCGGTGAACACAAGATGCGCCAGATAGATCGGCCGAGTGAGACCTCATCGATATAGGTCGCATCGTGACTGCGCTCACCGCGACTATCCTGATAACGAATGGCGATCGGATGGACCTGCGACCACGCATCGATGGCAGGTTGCAACAATGATGAGTGGAAGTGCGTGACCTGTGCACCATCGGTCGTCGTACCTTCTGGGAACACCGCCAACGACTCGCCCTGCTGTAACAGTTCCGCCATGCTCGAATTGATGCGAGCGGCCGAACGCATCTTGCCGCGCTCGATGAACAGCGTTTGCGCACGTGCGCACAACCAACCGATGACCGGCCAACTCCGCACTTCTGACTTAGCGACGAAGCGCATCGGGATGACCGAATTCAACACGAACACATCCAGCCACGAGATGTGATTGGAGACGATGAGACCATGATGGCCATCCTGCATCTGCCCCTTTGCTGCGAACGTCACACGCACGTTCATCACATCCAACAAACCTGCTGACCATCGCTGCAAGATGCGACGGCGCGCATTCAGACCGAACCATGGATAGCTGATGGCGAGCACCAAGCCATAGGTCACGTGCAAGGCGAGCCTCAAACCTCTGATGGCCGCCACCAAGTTACGAATTATCATATTCATTTTTTCATCTACTAATCGATCGTGAAGGCGAAGAAGGAGCAACAGATAGTCAGCGTTTCACTGAGACCCTTCGTGAAAAAAAGCTTGAAGACACTGTCTTGCCTAGCGATCGAAGCTTCCCTTTTTGTCTTGGTTGCCATATCCATAGATTCGCCCCCTGTGTCAGGTTCCCAATAGTTGCGCACTACCCATCCCAACTCCACCCGTGAATCGGAAGCGCGATACGCTGCGATGAAGGACCTCGGAGGAGTTCGCAAGGCCAGCCATCTCGTTGCGCGTATTCTCGATATCGTTGTTGGTATTGGTTGCGATCTCATGCACCTCGGCGATATGCGTCGAGATATGTTTGCCCGAAACTGACTGTTCTTGCGTCGCCTCTGCGATCTGATGCATACGCTCGGCGACCAAACGCATGGAAAGCCCTATCTCAGCCAGTACGGCATCGGTCTTCTCTCCATGTACGACACCGCTCTTTGCTTCTTCACGGGCGGAACGCATCACAGTGACCGCATTCGCGGCCGATATCTGAACGGCTTTGAGCAATTCGGAGATGTCCTTTGCAGAAAGCGATGTCCTTTCCGAAAGTATCCTGACCTCGTCGGCCACCACCGCGAACCCACGCCCATACTCACCAGCCCTGGCCGCTTCGATCGCCGCATTCAACGCCAGCAAGTTGGTCTGATCCGCGATGTCTTTAATGACTTTGCTGATGTCATTCACTTTGCGTATCGTCGAATTGAGGTTTTCCATCGTCTGCACCGAGGCATCCATCGATGAATCCAAATGTGAGAGGGCGAACAAAGTCTGCTTACCTACGGTCGCACCTTCGTGCACTTGCTCCTGCGTGCGCTTTGCCGCTTCAGCAGCAAAGTTCGCACTCTCCGCAATGGTCGAGATCGTTTGACGCATCTCTTGTATGGAGGTGTTCGCTTCCGACACTTTCTCTGATTGCGTTTGCGCATTCGAGCTGACTACATGAGTCATCTGATGGACCTTGTTCGATGCCTTCATGGTCTGATCTGCCGACGCGCTCACATCGCGCAAGATACTTTCGAAGCTCGCGATGAACGTGTTGACGGTACCTGCCATGACGCCGATCTCATCGGCATGGCTCGTAGGAAGACGATGCGTCAGGTCACCTTTGATCAAATGGTCCATGGCCGAGATCACATCATCGACGCGCTTTTTGAGGTGGCGATTGAATCGATCCTGAAATGCAAAGATGATGGCGCCCGCCAACAGCAAGGGCAAGGCGACGATCCAGATGATCTGGTTCACATCAGCCTTGATGTCTGCTTCAGACTGTGACAATGCACCTTGGTTGCTGACAACGATCGAATCGATATTGGCGATCATGGGCTCGATATGCATCCTGTAAAGCATGTCCTGCGCGGTGATCGCATCTTCTGGGCTGGTGCTTGCGATCTTCATCGCCAGATCCAATCCCTTCACGTACTTCTCCCAATACACCAGCACTTCGATCAGCTTGGTGCGATCTTCTTCTGCAATGACTGACTTGAGCGTCTCACCATACAAGGCTAAGACTTTCGAATCAGCAAGCCGCAATCCTTGCTCCGTCTCAAATAGCATCGGATCGGCGCGCAAGATAGAGAGGGCTTCGCTCTTGATCGTTGATAACTGTGTCGACAAAGTCTGCCGCACTTCATAGTCGTTGAAAGTGCTCTTTAGCGAACCCAGTTGAATAACGGAGAAGATGATCACGCCCATCAGACTGAACATGGTGATAAAGGCGATCAAACGTAATTGGGCTTGAAGAGTCATGATCGTTCTCTACATCTTGAAATGAATGGCACGCTGTTCTACGAACAAGCTATTACCTGAGATGCGCTTCGCCATCTTCTTGGCATCAGTCATGGAAGCAGACACTTCATGGTGAGAGTGGAATTGACGCGCCGACACTTCGATCGCACCGATCGAAAGAGACGTGAGCGGATGGAACTTGACCACACCGTCACGCCCCTCGCTGCTATATCCCCCCTCTACCAGATGCTCCTCATGGAACATCAGTGAGGCCGCTTGCTCGAATGAGCGCAGTGCGTGTTCACAGCGAGTCTTCCAATCGCGGCTTTGCATCAGCAAGATGAAATCATCGCCGCCGATGTGGCCGATGAAGTCCAACTTGGGATCGCATGCCCAACTCAAGATGCGGCCTGTGAGCTGGATCATCTCGTCACCCTTGCGATAGCTGTAGGTGTCGTTATAGGGCTTGAAGTTATCTAGATCGCAGTAGCACGCTACGAAGGGCGTATTGGCTTGCAGCAAGCGCTCGATGTGTTGATTGATAGGGACGTTGCCCGGCAGTAAGGTGAGCGGGTTGGCATAGCGTGCGGCTTCAAGTTGCATCTGTGTGAGTTCGCGCAGTAGGTCTTGCCCTGAAGCGACACCGAAGTAGCGACCGTTCTCTGTGATGATGAACCCGTCTGAAAAATGACGGGTGTCAGCCTCGGCAAGAAAATGACTCAACTCTTCGAGCGGCATGCTCTTCTCGACCAATAATGGATCGGCTTGGATGAGTTCACCGCACGGTTTCCTTCCGTGCAGTTCGCGCTGAAACGGCTTGGCGAACTTATCAATAAAGGAATAGCGGTTGATAAGTCCCAACGGCACACCTCCCTTGACCACCGGAATGATGCGTAAGTCCGGATTGGCTCCGAAGCGATCGAATATGAGGTCGTTGGGCGAATCGGGATGCGCCGGCTCGATATAGGTCAACAGGGTCGACGCCGTCACTTGCGAGCGATAGCCAGTCTCAGTCTTCGGAAAGAGTGAGATGTTGGATGAATTCAGGATGCTGCTCGTATCTGATGATGGCAAAGTTGGCGGTGTAGGATTTGGACGGGCAATGAAGTAGCCCTGCCCTAACGAGATACCGATGTCTCTCACTATGCGCAACTCCGCTTCCGTCTCTACGCCTTCGGCGATGACTTTTGTGCAGCAACTTTCTGCGATGCTCTGTATCGACTTCAAGAATTGCAGTTTGATCGGGTCGTGATCCACACCCTGAACGAAGTGCATGTCGATCTTCACGAATTCAGGACGCAACTCTGACCACAGGCGCAGACTGGAGAACCCTTCACCCAGATCGTCGATGGCGATCTTGAAACCCATGCCACGGTAATGTAGCAGTGCGGTGCGCATAGCTTCAAAATCATATGTCGGCTGGTTCTCGGTGATCTCGATCACGACTCGCGATGGGTCAAGGTCCAGTCCACGCATGAATGCCAAGGTCTGGCCGTTCTTGAAATCTGGTTCGGTCAATGTCTGGGGACTGACGTTGAGGAACAGATAACCCGGCAGATTCTGTTTAGCAAAAGCCTCCAACACTGTTTGTCGCGACAGCATCTCCACTTCCAGCGACAACCCCTCTCTGGTCGCTGCACCGAACAGGTTTGCCGGAGAATGCAATGCGCTATCCGACGGACCACGAATCAACCCCTCAAACCCTGAGAACTCCCCACTCTGCAAGTCAAGGATGGGCTGGAATATTGCGGTCAACTTGCGCTGTTCGATGATCTCGCGTAACGGAGTCATCGCGGGTGCAGTCTCTTGTACTTGTATCTCTTGTGCGTTTATCAGTTGCGACATGTACTCTGCACGCGGCGAACGCGGCACGGCACGCAAGAATTCCGATGGCAGTATCGGTGGACGGTAGTATTCAGTAGGCAGTATGGTGGCAGACACGAAGCGTTCCTTGTACTTTGCTAGGGAGAGCACGGTAGCGCCAACGTGTTACGCCGAGATGAAAGATGTGTGAATCTTGGATTGCGTGGAAGTCGGTTCCGTCAAAGAAATATAGGCGTTGCGCCTATATTCGCGAGCTCTCCAAAACAATAGGCTCATGGATCTTCATCCATGAGCCCAGGTCAATCAAGATGCTTACTTGGTCTGTTCTTTTTTTGTTTTCTCTACTGGCTTCTTGGCCTTGGCAACCTTAGTTGCTTTTTCTGCCGGTTTAACCTTGACCGCAGCTTTAGCCTTCACAACAGGCTTTGCCTTTTCGGATTCTTTGTCTTTCGTTTTCGCTTTGCTTTCGGCCTTCTTGTTCAGAGTCGCCATCATCTTGCGCCACTCTTGCAGTTGCTCATCTTCCAGCTCCATCTGCAGCGCCAGCGCTTCTTCTTTACTTAATTTGTCTTTTTCCAAGCGACGGGGTAACTTGCCAGACATTCTGGAAAGCAGACGCTCAGAGTCGATTTTGCTCAATTTTTTTACTTTTTCCGCATACAACGGATTACTTAATTTCGGCATTCCCAATCCCTCCTAGAATTTTCAATTCCTACAAAGTAGCTGAATACTTTTGTAGCTTCATATTACCCAGGTAGGATCATAACTTCTTGGCACACATCTCTCAATTGTAATAATTCCTTCACTTAGTGCACCGATGCTGGGCTGATCTGTTCACTCAAGCTTGCTACGACAGATTCAAAATGCCGCATCATTCGATGTGTGTGGCGCACCATTCCTTGGTAGAAACGATACATCAACTGGGGGTTGGTATAGATCAGGCTCTCGAACTTAGTGCGGTCTAAGCTCAGCACTTGCGTGGACTCCAACGCCATCACGGTCACTTTGATCGGCGAGATCGATCGACCCGAAAAGGTGATGATGCCCGCCAAGTCTCCCGGATTCACTACAAAGATCGAATTGAGCCCCACTTCACTTTCGATGAGCACCTCGATACGCCCCTGCACCAGAATGAATAGATTGTCTGAGTATTCATCTTTGGGCTTCGTTATGACATCGCCACAATCGACGTGACGGGTGCTCAACAATGTCAGCACGATCTCGATCTCGCTAGCACTCAACCCCTCTAGCAGAGCAGATTTGCTTAATAAGTTTTGGATTTGCGTCACGGGGTGCATCCATCTCAAGCGAGATGTCGCCTATCAAATGCTGTAGGCCACTGAAGTTAATGTTGGGATAGCAACGATGATTGCGAGGACACTGCTTACACACCATCGAATGACCCAAGCTAGATTTGCATTTTTCATTTCAATGTTTCCTTCCATGCTTCAAATAGTCACATGATTTCTAGCAACTGCGAAATGCGTCGCTCGACCAACTATTTAGCGCGAGGAATTCTGCTCAGATGATGTTACTGACGCATGAATGCACTGTGAATCTTTTGTGTTGCAGGATTCTGCGATCAGTTGTCGCAACTTTTCGACAACAACACCTTGTTCCTTTCGGCCAGTTGCGCGATCGCGCCGAACCGATCTAGCAGACCATTCTTGGCAAAGTGGTCGATTACGAACAAGGGGATCATCGTGTCCGGTTCCCAAACACCCTGAAAACGAAGGATGCTACCTTGGGGGTGTGGATCTATATACCAACGGCCCTCGAACCTTTTCGAATCCCCTGACAGTTGCGTGAACGATATGCCATCGCTAGGGAGCTCTTTGTATTCCATCCTTGAACGTAAGCGAACTCGCAAGAACAACACTTGCTCATCGGCGACACGATCGACCATCACGGTGTCGGACGACTGCCTGACCGAAATCGACTCGACCACACCTGGCAGACCTTTCGCTGCCTCATAGTCTGTCAGA
>JFJP01037083.1_pt1 | contig 48776 bp, 41 predicted proteins | sample 431651 | NCBI WGS metagenome assembly JFJP01 (sample SAMN02602958, study PRJNA72255) | Microbial mat metagenome, whole genome shotgun sequencing project. | biome: fresh water; feature: sink hole; material: water; isolation source: purple microbial (photo- and chemosynthetic) mats found in... | reverse complement strand
TGTTCTTCCGAATACTGGACTTTCCAAAATAAAGCAATAAGATTTCCCGATTTCTAATTTGGATCCTTTGCAAAAGCAATCGAAGATCTAACGGACTATTCGAGTATACTTACAATTGTACTATTTTGATGCAGCACTTTAATAAGAGGCTGCTTTTCCTTTATTTGCGATTACTCAAACAAAAGATCCTGACAAGTTAAACCAATAACAAATTCAAATTTAGTTCTCCGTCGATTTAAAACGTCGTTCGTCTATTGGTGCTTGATGCTGTATTTCAAGGTGCTTAGCTTTGTTTCGTAATTAAATATCACTATGAAAAAAGTTATAATCCTAAGCATTATTTTATTGGTAATATTGGCGAATTGCTCGAAATCGGATCCGGAAGCCGAAAAAGATCCATGTGATATTGACTCTACCGCTTGCGGGTGCGCTTTTGCCCCTCCCAACTGCAATTCAGGCGAAAATGTGCCTATAGGAACTGGTCAACCAGGAACGGTAGGTATTTCGGGAATTGAAAGCTGGAATAAACTTTCGCAGATTGAAAAAAACAAAATTAACGGATGGAATTCGCTTTTTGTGCATGCTTCAGTAGGCACCGACCTGGAAGACGGCGCTGAAAGCAACGGGTTTAAATTCAATTTTTACGACGGCAAAACGCTCAGCAACGGATTGAATGGAACCGATTGGAAATCGATTGGCGATATTTCGAACAGCGAAGGAGCAAAAAAAATCGCAGCATTTAAAGCAGAAGCCCTTAAACAGAAATCGAAATTACAGATCGTCATATTCAAATTTGGCTATGCCGACATCAATGACGATAATCTGGAAGAAATGAAAACGCTTTACAAACAGATGATTGATGAGCTGCGTACTGCAAAATTCCGATTTGTGCATATTACACCCCCATTGGTTTACATTGTAACCAAAGATGATGGAAATGCAGCCAAAATGAAGATGGCGCAGTGGATGAAAGATAATTTTCGGGACAAGGATATAATTTTTGATCTGCAGGAAATTGAATCGGATAATGGTGCCTGTAAGCTGGGAAGCGTGTGGACAATTTGCGGCAAATACCGTTCAACCGCCCAATGTCCAAGCAAAGGGCAGGGAATTGACGCTCCCGAAGGTCAGGGCCACTTATGCGAAAAAGAAGCTACACGCATAAGCAAAGCTTTTTTAATGAGCATTTATAATGCAGGAAAGTAATTTGTAAAACCTATAAAACTATTAAAATGAAAAAATCGACCTACATAAACCTATTTGCAATTATAATAGTATTTCTTTCTTTTTTATCGTGTAAAAAAGATGAACAAGTAAAACCTGAAATTAGTATTGCCAACACTACCTGGACAGGATATTTTACCTATGGACCTTTTAGAAAAGAAGGTGATAAGCTTACTAAAGCCCGATTGCCATTTGGCATGCAGTTTTTAGACGGCGGAAAATTTAAATTTTATGAAATATTTGGGATTTCGGTTGGGGATTGGAAAATTGAAAATGATACCATCACGATTGAACAGGAAAATAGCAACATTATTAAACTGAAGTACGCCCAGGGCAAGCTTGCTTTTATTTCGATGCAAGGCGCTCCGGAGCCCTGGGAAGCTTTCGATCTCGAAAAAAGTGAACCAGAAATAGTTGATAACATTGAAAATAGTGAGTGGCAAACTAATGACATAACCTATCTCCGAATACTAAGTTTGGAAACCGTTCCGAAAGTCACAACCGATTTATTGTTATCCTTCAATGAACCTGTTTATAAAATGCAGAATATATTATGGTGGCAAACTAAAACGCATCTGTGTTTTGCAGTTATCCGATCAAAAAATGAAATGTCTTTTATCTGTACCCGTCCAGCTAGCGATAGGTTCGGAGAATACGAACTCACCAAAAAAGTGCAATAGACAATTGTGTGAAATTTCAAAAATAAAAATATGGAAAGACGTGACTTTTTCTACAAATCGACTGCAATAGCTGCCTTGGGGTTTATTTCACAGACCTCCATAGTTGCAACACCAGTTAAACCACTTGAAAATCCTTTAAAACCCATTCTGTTACCTTCAATGCCTCCATTAGATCATAAAGGTAGTTCGGACATTCGGGTTTGGGTGCGTTCTTCAATGACAAATGGCTTGTATTCAAGCGTTGAATGCGCCGTTGCTCCAAAAGTAATGGGGCCTCCCCCACACATGCACAAAGAATTGGATGAGTTAATGTATGTGATTGAAGGTACCGCAAGTATACTGGTAGGTGATGATATTGTTGAAGTTAAAGCCGGGGGGTGGCATTTGCGTCCCCGCCTAATAAAGCATACATTCTGGAATGCTTCCGATAAATCGCTTCGATTTATGGATATGTATTTCAATCAGCCATTTGAGGAATTTCTGGAACGAATTTATCATGAACTTACTGCTAAAAATGGCTTTCCTGATGGATCTGATTCAAAAACGAAAGAAATAAATAAACTGAACAATAAATTCGGACTTGTTTATTCTCCAACGGCATTTGATGAACGGCAGGAAATTGTTAAAAAATTCGGATTAAGCTAAACCCAAAAGAAACAAGCAAGTACCTCCAAATTGTTAAACTATTTAAAATTTAATTATATGAAAAAATTAATTTTCTATTTACTAATTGTGTTCGTTATAGCGTCGTGCAAAAAGGAAGAGGCAGAAACAACACCTGAAAGGAAGCCTGAATTTAAAGACTATTCGACTATAAAATCGGATGACTGGAAAACGAAAGCAGGCACAGAAATTAGCGTAGAAGGATATCTGGTAAAAATGAACGAAAACACTTATAAAATAGTGAACGATTCATTGTATATCGGTCTGAATACTATTCTGAACGACGAAAACTACCTGCTGGTTCAAACGCCGGTATCCACTTCAACCTTCAATCCGTATGGGTCATTACCCGATTTAAATGGCACCAAGGTAACTGCTAAGGGAATTCTGTCGGAGTATCAACCCCGGGATATTTTGGGGGAATCGTTGACTTTCTCTGCAAGTTTATTGGGCGATAAACATTTAGCCACCATTGTTTTAAAGGAAATGCCCTTAATCATACCCGGTAAAAAGTATGAAATGGCTACCACTAATTTGAGCGATTTACTTCCTATATACCAGTTAAAAGCGCTGCCCGAAAACAGAACAAAATTTGCTTTGCTTTACAGTGGCGGCATTGATGCTATGCAGGCGGCATCCTGGTATTATAACAACCTGCAAACGATGTATAACTTGTTGCTAAAACAAGGATATCTGGCTAAAAATATAGTTGTGGTGTATAAAAATGGTAGCTCAGAAAAAACTATACCAAGTACATTACTCACAAGTTCACCTAAGGAATACCCGCAGATACCTATTGATTATCCTGCTACTCCCTCGGGACTGGATCAGGCAATGGAGCATTTAAAAAAGATCATGACCGGGCAAAAAGCCGAGCTATTTCTTATGACCACCAATCATGGAGGAGGATATCATGTTGGAGAAAAACGCAATTATGCCGGCGAATTTGATTCTAATAGTGATGAGCCCACAAAAGCAAGCACCGACTACGATGAGGTACTTACATTTTATAATACGGACAGGTTTATAACCGATGATGAGTTTGCCCAAAAAATAAATTCATTGCCCTTTGTTGTATTGAAAGCGTTGTTTCTTCAGTGTTTCTCGGGCGGTTTTGTTCACGATCTCCGGGGGAGTAACAGGGTACTTATGTCGGCAACTACCGAAACTGAATTCAGTTGGGGTGGTGGCGCGCGCGATCTGGACTTGTTTCTGTATAGTTTTATCAATCCAATTGTAAATGGCCCAAATCTCTCTTCAGGAAACTTTTATGACCTCAATAAAGACGGACTGCTTCAATTAAACGAGGTTTTTAATGGAGCCGTATTAACCCAGGATATCCAGAACAAATTTTACCCTCAGTATAAGGCAACCCCTCAATACGACGATGATGGCGATGGAAAGCCTAATGCCCCATCGGCCACCGGATTTGGCTCAAAACTTACACTTTAGCTTACTAATACTTTTAACCATGAAGAATACATTAATTTTATTTTCAATAATTGCTGCAGCCCTGGCATCATGCAATAAAGATGACGTTGAGCCGGCAAATGAAAAATACCGTTTAAAAGAAGCCAATTACTCATCAGCAGGAGATTATACCAAATATGAGTACGATAGCCAAGGAAGGTTGGTTAAATATTTATCAAACAATTACAGTGTGCTGTATACTTACGATTCGCAGGGTAAGCTCATCCGGATGGAACAAAACAGACCTTTGGATTACGAATATTATAATGAGCAATATACCTATTCGGTCGATGGAAATATTGAAGAAATGCTTGTACGTTATAAGGATTTGAGATATCCCACTGAAAATAGATATCGCACCTCGTATAAATTTAATGGATCAAAATTAACTGAAAGTGCATTGTATTATTGGGTTCCGGCAACTCAAAGCTGGACCGATGGCGGAACCACAAGATATGATTACAATACCGAAGGCCGATTGTTGAAAACCAACCGGGGCAATGACTACATGATTTATTCGTATGATAATAATGGAAATAGAGTTGAGATCAAATATTTTTTACTTAAAACAGGAAGTTCAAATCAGTATTATTTAGAAAGGACAGTCACTTACACATATGACAATAAAAAGAATATTTATGAGAATCTTTATCCAAATCCAATTAAATCGTTTGGGTCTAGTCCAAATAATTATTTAGATATCGTTTCAAAGGATTTCGATGAAAGTGGAGCTACTACTAATTTAAATACAAACACATTTACCTACGAGTATAACCCGGCAGGTTATCCTATAAAAGTAAGTTATAACAATGGCAATAGCACCACTTATATTTTGGAGAAATATTAATCCTGGCATTAAAAAGGATGAAAAAAATGAAAATAGTAGTTTACATAGTTGTATGTCTGTTAGCAATTTCATGCAGCAAAGAAAAAGATGGATCAAAACCCGCAATTTTAAGTTTACCGGCTTCTTTTGAAAACACCAAAGAAATACGTGTTCCCGATGCAACTATGTTTACCAGCTTGTGCGGCAATAAAACAAAACCATCAGTTGTTGAAAGCATTATTGCGATTGATAAATCAGGCACTATTAAAAACGTAGATAAATTTAGTATTGAGCTCGATCTATCGCACAATGCCGGAGGCGATTTGGTAGTTGAATTAATTGCTCCTTCGGGAAAATCATTTGGGTTACTGAATAGAATTGGAAGCACCGAAAATGATGGCTGTGGAATAGATGTAAATTTTATTGGAGGCAATAAGTTAACATTTACAAGTAATCAAAGTTTTCCGGCTGTAAGTGGCAGTTCCGGACAGATAATCGGCACAGGCATATATCATGCAACCCAGGGTTCAACATCATTTCCCAATGTGATTATGCTGGGCTCCGGAGTTAGTTTAAGTAACGAAAATATTTATGGAAACTGGAAACTCAAGGTTTACGATTATGGTGTAGGAACCTCTGGAAGCCTTGTGAGTTGGAAATTGCTATTTGATGTCGGAGTATTTTAATCCAAAACATTTAATTAATAGCATTAATTTTCAATAAACAGAATTCTTTTGAGCTCCCTTTAAATATTCTCATAATAATACTTATGTGCTTTATAATTTAAAAATATTCAGTTTAACTAAAAAACCTAGATGTCATGAAAACTATATTTATCAAATTGTTTATAGCTATTTTATTGTTTGTTTCTTGCAGTAAAGGAAAATCGGACGATCAAAAAGGTGTGGGTGAAAATTATTTATCGATGAAAGTAAATGGTGTAGAATGGGTAGCAGATAGCGAAATCTTTGGAGCGTTCCATCCGCAGGGTTATAACAAAGCTATTCTTATAACGGGAAGCAAGGGCCCGAATAATGCAGACGAACAGGCGTTTAGTCTACATATTTATAACACTTCTGGCCCGGGTACCTATAAATTTAACTATACTAATACTGATTTTAGCGTAATGCAAATTGGTAACTATACACCGAAAGACTTTATTATTGGTGGTTCTTTTGAGTTTGATGCTGATGTTATTGTAACTAAAGCCAGCAAAGATCCAGATATTGTTGAAGCTACCTTCTCCGGGACTTTAAAAAGTAACACATCTGAGGTTTTTTATATTACGGAGGGTAAATTTTATTACCACGAATAATCTATCCTACGCATTGGTTGGTACCTATGCCGCCAGCCTCCTGAAGTTAAAGACTTCGCAGCATGTATCTTAACACATAAACTGCGAGGTATTATTCTTAAAAGTATGACTTCAACGAATGCTCGAAAATCATTATTCTTCTATCTATTTTTTCTCAGTTACCAGTGAATCTCCAATATAAATCCGATACTCCTTAATTTTTCCGGCGGCAGTTTCACCACCAGGTCTTGCGGTATACCGGAAACCTGACATTTTAAGACTACTCCCCAAATCAACTACCAGCTTATGCGGGTGCTTTTTGGATTGCTCGCCATTGATTGTCGAAATCCAATAATCTACTGCCTGGCCATTGATAGCATTCAAAGCGGAGCCATCTTCGGAAGCCATTTCTTCGCTGTCGGTAAAAGAAATAGTCCAAATGGTGCGGGGAATAGAATTACCGTTTTCGTCCAGTACATCGAGTTCCGAAATAGCAGCTTGGTCGCTGCCTCCGAACGAACTAACACTTTCGATGCAAAACTGACGCCCCTGAAAGGACTTCGGAAATTTCACTTCCTGAATTCTTGGTTCTACTGTAAAAGCACCCTGGAAAACAGCTTTCGAGCTTTCCTGCGTAAAAACTCCCTTACTTTTCTTTGGAATAAAGTCTAATTCCGGGCGAAGCTGGTTAAGCACTGGTTGTTTTTGTCCGGCAAGTTTTGGCTCCTGAGGGCCGAGAATATCAAAAACAATAACTTCATTTTCTCCTTTCTTTAACCATGCTCCCGGCAAATACATGGTTTGGGTAGGGCCAATATTCCAGAAACGGCCTAAACAATGCCCGTTTACCCAAACTACGCCTTTTCCCCACTTGCTGACATTTAAGAATGCATCGCCGGTGGTGTTTAACGAGAATTGTGCACGCCAGAAAGACGGAGTGGTAGCTCTTCCCTTCTGCCACTTTAAAGTACCTAACATTTTGCCCGTTAAATCGAGGTTATAAATGTTCCAGCCTTTCAACTCGGTTTTTTTATTACCGGTTACAATCGTTACCGGACTATGAATTCCTTTCCGGTCGTGTACTTCTTCTCCAAAATTGATTCTCCCCATTGGCTCAACCAAAATATCCAATCTTCCGGCTTTAGCGCGCTGAGGAATAGTTACTGAAAAAGAACGGTTACGACGGTCCATTACTCCAATTTGCTTTCCATCGAGAAAAACCCAGGCGAAATCCCGAATTTCTTTTGCTTCGAGCGTGCAAGCAGCACCTGCTGGAAGGGTAGTACTGTAAACAATTACGCCGCGTCCCTGGTCGTATGCTTCCATATTGCGGGGAGTTTCGTCCTTTTTAGGTTGCGGCAGGTTATCAAAAATGGGGGCAATTTCCTGAAGCTGAAACTCGGGAATATCAATAACAGGGATAGCTGCCGGTGGCTCGGGGATGCTTTCGCCCGGTAACAGGTATTTCGCCATCAGTTCCCTTGTTTTCTGGAATTTGTCGCCAACCCAACCGGCTTCACTTATCGGAGCATCATAATCGTAGCTCGAAACATCGGGTTTGAATGGACGGTCGCAACCAGCCCATAAATCAAACGTTGTTCCTCCGTGAACCATTTAGATACTGAACGATCCGTTATTTTGGAGCATATATTCCAAATCGGCCAGATACGTCACGGTATTACCGGTATGATGAGGCAATCCCCAGGTATCGAACCATCCCGGATAAAATTCGCCGCACATAAGCGGACCTTTGGGCTATATTTCTCGCAATGCCTTAAAACCTGACTCCGGATTGCTACCAAAGTTAACCACATTGAATAAATCGGCGCGTAAGCCTCTTTTTAATGCAAAAGAAGGATTACAGGCAAAAAGCGGCACATCAAACCCGGCATCAATCTGTGCCTTACGCATTAATCCCATGTATTCGGCATCATCGGCAAAATAACCATATTCGTTTTCTACCTGTACCATTAAGATCGGGCCACCTTTTGTAACCAGTTGGGACCCCAGAACCCATCCAACTTCTTTCATCCAACGGGTACTTGAATTAATAAAAGTGGTATCCTTTGTCCGAAGCTTTATATTGTTGTTTTTTAGCAACCACCAGGGCAAACCGCCCATTTCCCATTCGGCACAAGCATATGGGCCAGGTCGCAATATCACCCATAGTCCTTCTTTTTGAGCTAGTTTACAAAATTCGACCACATCGCGCGAGCCTTCCCAATTATATACTCCTTTTTCGAACTCATGATAATTCCAGAAAAGATAAGCGCAAACAGTATTTAACCCCATGGCCTTACAGAGTTTTAACCGGTGTTCCCAATATTCTTTTGGAATTCGGGCAAAATGAATTTCACCGCAACGAATTTGAAAACGCTGGTTGTCTAACAGAAAATCGTTTTCGCCAATCGAAAATGTATGGGCAGGTTTTGACTGTGCCTGAGAGGGAGAGACGCCAATGCATAGTATCAGCAATAATAAACTGGTAATAAATTCCATACTAGGTGTGGTTAAGGTTAACTGGTTTTATAAGAATTATCCAAAAATACAATTTTCTATATATTCTTATTCAGTGCTGTCCGGTAAAAAATAGGTCGCCGCTATGCGGCTTAGAACCATTTGTTGTATTCGTTTGTCTACAAACAGTTAGCAGCTACGCTGCTTTTTTTAGTCGCGTAGCGACGTCCTGTTTGTGGTAAAAATATATACTCGTCAAAAATAAGCCCCCGCGGGGCGACCTGTTAGTAATCCGTTATATTAAAAGTTTTGTAAGAATTAACAACTTTTCACCGGAAAACAATGATTCTTATTCTATTTTGAAAATTTTAAAACCGCAAAGTAAATACTGTTTTTTCACCCATCTGCGATTTTACCTGGATCGATCCGCGGTGCATATAAATAATTTGCCGCGAAAGGCTTAATCCAATTCCAGTTCCATTCGGCTTTGTGGTGAACATGGGAGTAAAAATCTGATCGATTATTTCGGGCGAAATCCCTTTGCCATTATCTTCGATCTGAATAATCACCTGCTCTCCAAACTTTACTGCTGTTAATTTAATATAGGGATTAGGGCATAAAGCCAAAGCTTCCAGCGAATTTTTTATAAGGTTTACCAATACTTGTTCCAATAATTTTTCATCTCCCAGGAGCAACAAATTCTCAGGAACTATTTCCTTTAGAAAAGTAACCTGCGACTCGGCCAACTGATTCAGAAACAATGCTTCCATGGATATAATCAGTTTCTTCACTTCCAGTGGTTCAAAAACAGGTTCGGGTAACCGGGTAAATTTCCTATAGTTTTCCACAAAATTAGTAAGTCCTTTGCTCCGCTTGTGAATTGCATTCAGGGCAGCCTGCGCATCTTTAAAGGCATCGGCATCGCCAAATAATACATCTTTATTCCCCTCCACGTCTTCCAGCTGTCGGATAAGCGTGGCCGATGAAATGGTAATGGGGCTTACCGAATTCATTATTTCATGGGTAAGCACACGCACCATTTTCTGCATTGATTCAATTTCGGCTTGCTCCAGTTCCGAAGTAACATCCTGAAAAATAACCAGTTTTAATGGTTCGTTTCGCACAATAAACTCGCTTACTCGCACCGAAACACTCACCATTAAGTGGCCTTTTGATACTTTAATGACTTCGCTCTGATTTGGCCGCAGATCTAAAATAAGATCGGTTAGATCTGATTTATGGGCATTAAGCGACTGAAGCTGCTTGAAAGGTGCGATGTTTAACAGTTGAAGCAGCGCTTTGTTATGAAGGACAACCGTTCCTTCGTTATTAAATATCATGATCCCAATGGGAATCTGTTGAATTGTGCTGTTGAAAAAAGTATACTGCGCTTCCCGTTCCTGCTGCAGATCGCTATATTGTTTCAAAAGCTGGTTCATGCTGGCGTGAAGATCGGTGAATTCACTGCCCATCCTGTTTCCGCCAAAGGTAATGCTCGAGTCCTTGTTCTGGAACGAAACAAAAAACCGGGCCAAATCGCGATTGGTACGTTTTACGGTATATAGAAGTAACCAGAGTTCCAAAACCGAGATCACTAAAAGGTTAAAGCTTGTCACCTTTAGGTTTGCCTGATTCACGGTCCAGGTAAAGGCAAATATGGTAGCAGCCAACAGCAATACCAGTAGCGTTACCCGAACCCCAAAACGCTTATAAACCATACTTTTTAATTTTTTCGTACAGGGTAGAACGATTTATTCCTAATTTTTGTGCCGTTAAACTCATATTGCTGCCACAGGCATCCATAGCAGCGGCAATAATGTCTTTCTCATTTTCGGCCAGATTGAACGAAGAGAAATTCTTTCCCTTCCCGCTTTGTTTTTCAAGAATGACTTCATCTTCCGAAATAATCGTATTGTCCGAAAGGATTGCAGCTTTCTCAATTACATGCTTTAATTCCCGGATATTCCCTGGCCAGGGATGCATGCAAAGTTTGTTGAGGGCGCTGTTGGAGAATTTATTTGCCTTTTTTTGATATTTCGCAGCATATTTTTGCAGGAAAAACAAGGCAAATCCCGGAATGTCTTCTTGTCGGCTGCGCAAAGGAGGAATTTCGATTTGAACTGTGTTGATGCGATAAAGCAAATCTTCGCGGAAACTGCGCTCCTTCACCATTGTAAAAAGCGGCATATTGGTAGCCGATATCAATCGGAAATCGACAGAGGTTTTTTGAACCGATCCCAAACGGGTAACTTCCCTGTTTTGTATCACGCTGAGAAGTTTTGGCTGAAGGTCGATGGGTAAATTGCCAATTTCGTCGAGAAAAAGTGTTCCTCCGGAGGCAATCTCTATTCTGCCGGGCTTATCTTGTTTTGCATCGGTAAATGCTCCTTTAGCATGGCCAAAAATTTCGCTTTCGAACAAACTGCTGCTCAGTGAGCCCAGGTCGACCGAAATAAACAGTTCATTGCTCCGCTTTGACCGCTTATGAATTTCACGGGCCAACACTTCTTTGCCGGTACCGTTTTCGCCCAACAACAATACATTTGCATCGGTTACGGCAACCTTATCGATTAACTCCATAACGCGGGCCATAGCCGGTGAGGTGCTTTCACAAACATCGATGCTGCTCTCGCAGGTTTCGACCAAATGTTGCTGCTTGGATTTAAGCTTTTTAATCTCCAGTTTCGATTGCCGCAACTGACCTGCTGCCACCAGGGTGGAAAGTATTTTATCTTCGTCCCACGATTTATGGATAAAATCGGTAGCCCCTTCTTTCAGCGCTTTAACAGCAAGTTCAATGTCCCCGTAGGCGGTAATCATAATAACCACCGCTTGCGGATCGGTTTCGAGAATTCGTTTCAGCCAAAAAATCCCTTCGTTGCCGGTAGCAACCCCGGCCGTAAAATTCATGTCGAGCAGAATCACATCGTACGATTCTTTAGATAAGAACTCCGCTATCCGATTGGGCGTTTTTATGGTATGGATAGTATCGTAGTGAGGTTTCAGAAAAAGTCGGAGCGCGGTAAGAAGTTCTTCATTATCGTCGACAATCAGGAGTTTAGGTTTCATGGAAATATTATTCGAAGAAAGTATCGGTAAATATTGGAAGTTTTCAGATTATAAGAACAACACTAATCCAAAAACTTCAAACATACCGGTGCCGGCACTTTTGCCTCTATTCCAGTTTTAACCAGTAAACCGGTCGCAGGATTAATTTTGAAGGTAACCACGTTATCGGAATTTTGGTTTGCAACCAATAAAAAAGTTCCCGAGGGGTCGATTACAAAATTTCGGGGCGATTTTCCAAAAACAGGTTGATGGCCAAGTAATGTTAAATTCCCTGTCTTTGGCTCTATGGAATACATGGCGATGCTGTTAACCTCGCCGCGATTGGAAGCATACAGATATTTCCCTGAAGGGCTTATGTGAATATCGGCGCAGGCTGCATCTCTTTTTTCTCCCTGAGGGAGTGTTGAAACCGTTTGAAAACGATTAAGTCCCCCAGTAGTTTTATCGATAGCATATGCCTCAATGGTTCCGTTCAATTCCCCAACAGCATAAACCCATGGTTGAGAACGATGGAATGCCAGATGCCGGGGACCAGTGCCCGCAATGGTAGAAGCATTATGATCTGTTTTTATCAGTTTTTCGTTTTTGGTATCTAATTCATAAATATAGATTTGATCCGTTCCCAAATCGGTTGCATATACAAACTGGTTATTCGTACCCATAGCGATCATATGCGCATGAGGTCCTGCCTGCCGGTCGGTCGAACCTTTTCCAACGTGCATATCCAGCGAGGATGCTTCTTTTAAAGACCCATCGGTTTCAATAGGGAAAAGCGCTACATTACCGGTTCCATAGTTCGCAATCATGGCAAATTTACCGGATTGGTCGATACTGATATGACAAGGAGAATTCCCATGCGATGAAACAGCGTTAATAAATTCGAGTTGCTTTTTATCGCGGTTTATCCTGAAGGCGCTTACCATTCCTTCGTCAAGCTCATTAACAGCATACAACCATTGCTTATTGGGATGAACAACAATATAGGATGGATTGGTAGTTTTTGGGGAAGTGGCCACATAGGCTAAAGCTCCCGAAGCACTATTCATTTCATAAATAAAAATGCCTTCTCCTTTTCCATTAGCCCTGGGTTCTTTTTGGCTATAATTCCCTACAAAAAGTAAAACTGGTTTACCTTCAACCTGCATTTGTGCAGATTGTCCGGATTCTTTTTTATTTTTTTTCGAGAAGGAAATAATAACCATAAATAGAAGTAAAAATGTTGGGACTGCTAAATATATTAAGTTCTTTTTCATACCAGTATTTTTTTAATGGTTAGTCCTTTTTTATACCCTCTTTTAAGATTCAATTTGAATATTTTTAAACATCTGGAAAGATGCTTCGAATCAATATCAAATCCGGTACTTTAATGCGAACAATGCAAGTTATTTAAATTTTGCGATTCCACCGTATGTGTGTAAAGGAATGAATCTATTATTTTACTAATTTCGAAGCGCAATTAATCCGCGCTAAACATATTCGCAGGTTTATTGTTAAAAGTGTATGAACCGGTTAAATAAAAACCTTCTGTTAATAACCCTTTTTCACCTGTTGGTATTGTTATCTCCATTAGGGATTAAGTTATTACATAGTCATCATTCGGTCTCCCATACATGTGAATCTTCAACCCATTCTGAATTTTCAACCACCGAAGAGCATTGCCTTGTCTGCGATTTCGAATTTGTTTCTTTTATAAAACCAATAATAAATGAAACGGGCATTTTGTCTTCGCCTGTTTCAATTCTGAATATCGTCATCCGAAATTCAGAGATTCATACTGTTTTTTCGCTTCCTTCGCTTCGCGCACCTCCTATTTCTTAATCGTTTCATTTTATTTTTTATTACAATACTTCGCTGAAATTCAAATTCAGTGATGTACGCATACGCTTATTTTATTTTCTATTTATAATATCGTCCATGAAAAAATTATATATATTCTTATTCATATTATTTACGGCCTTTGCCATTTTAAAAGCAGCGGAACCTGTTAAACCGGAGGCGTCGTTCTCAGGAAAAATCATTGATAAAAACACCGGGGAATCCCTTGCAGGAGTCATTATTTATTTGCCCGACTTAAAAACGGGAACAGCCACAAACACCTCCGGAAACTTCAAATTAGATAAACTTCCCCGAACAAAAGTTTTGGTGCAGATAAGTTTAATTGGCTACCGAACCATCATAGAAACGGTTGATTTGAGTGCAATTGCCGAGAAAAACTATGCCCTGGAATACACCGCAACCGAATTAAACGAGGTGGTAGTGACCGGATTATCGAAAGCCGCAGAGCAGAAGCGGACTCCAACACCCATAACTGTCATTTCAAATTTGGTTCTGTTACAATCCTCCTCGACCAATATTATTGATGCAGTTGCCAATCAGCCTGGAGTTTCGCAGGTTACCACCGGTACCGGAATTTCAAAACCCGTTATTCGCGGATTAGGATACAACCGGGTAGTAGTAGTAAACGACGGTATTCGTCAGGAGGGCCAGCAATGGGGAGATGAACACGGAATTGAAATTGACGAATTTTCCGTTAAAAAAGTTGAAATATTAAAAGGCCCTGCAAGCTTAGCCTATGGCTCGGATGCAATGGCGGGTGTAGTGAATATGCTTTCGGCACCTACCCTGCAAAAAGGTAAAATAGAAGGAAATATTGCAACCAATTATCAAACCAACAATGGATTAATGGGCTATTCCGCTGATTTTGCCGGAAACAAAAGTGGCTTTGTATGGGATATTCGGTATAGCAATAAAAAAGCCCATGCTTACCAAAACAAATACGATGGATATGTCTTTAACTCGGGGTTTCACGAAAATGCTTTTTCCGGACTGGTGGGTTTAAATAAATCGTGGGGATATTCCAACTTTGTTTTTAGCGCCTATAACATTACCCCGGGAATAGTGGAGGGCGACCGTGACAGCTTAACCGGAAAGTTTACAAAGCTCATCGCACTGGACAGCAACACTGCAGAGAGTAAAATTACCAGCGACGACGATTTTAAAAAATATCAAGAATATGTCCCTTTTCAGAAAGTACATCATTATAAAGCAGTATGGAACAGCAATATTGTGTTGGGCCATGGAAACCTCAATTTCACCTTCGGGCTTCAGCAAAACCAACGACAGGAATTTGCCAACATTCTTACCCCCTATCAATACGAGTTGTACTTTCTGTTAAATACCTGGAATTACGATGTTCGCTACAACCTGCCCGAAAAAAATAATTTTGAAGTATCGTTTGGTGTAAACGGAATGCAGCAAACATCGCAAAACAAAGGTGAAGAGTTTTTGGTGCCCGAATATAACCTGTTCGACATGGGGGTATTTTCGATTATTAAAAAATCTGCCGGAAAATTTGATTTCACCGGTGGGTTGCGGTTTGATACCCGAACTGAGCATGGAAAAGATTTATACTTAAACAGTGAAGGGGTACCGGTTGGAAGTTCGGAATCAGGCTCAACGCATCAGTTCGAGGCATTCAACTCTGTATTTTCGGGTATTACAGGAAGTTTAGGGGCAACCTATCAGTTTTCGAAAAGTGTTTATACCAAATTGAATATTTCGCGGGGCTTTCGGGCACCAAACATTGGGGAGCTCGGCGCAAACGGTGTTCACGAGGGAACATTGCGCTACGAGTTAGGCGATTCCAAACTAAAGGCTGAAAACAGTTTTCAGGTTGATTATACATTTGGAGTTAGCAGCGAACATATTTCGGCAGAACTCAATGTTTTTGACAATAGCATTCGCAATTTTATTTTCTTGCGGAAACTAAGCAGTTCGATTGGTGGCGACTCCATTTCGGACGGAGTAAGTACATTCAAATTTGTAGCAGGCAATGCGCAATTGTTTGGGGGAGAAATAAGATTTGATGTTCACCCCCATCCGCTCGACTGGATCCATTTCGAAAATGCTTTTTCGTATGTTCAGGCTGTACAAAATAATCAAACCGATTCTACCAAATACCTGCCTTTTACTCCCGGTCCAAAATTGCAGTCGGGACTGAAATTTGAAATTCAAAAAATTGGAAGTATTATCCGAGATGCCTATTTCCGGGTGGATGTAGACAATTATTTTAAGCAGGATAAAATCTATTCGGCCTACCAAACCGAAACAAAAACTCCAGGCTATACTTTGTTAAATGTAGGGATGGGAGCCGATTTTGTCCGCAAGGATAAGGTTCTTTTTTCCTTCTATATAACCATCAGTAATTTATTGGATGTAGCCTATCAAAGTCACCTCAACCGCCTGAAATACGGTCCCGAAAATTACGCCGCCGGAAGAACCGGAGTTTATAATATGGGCAGGAATGTTAGCTTTAAGCTGATTGTGCCAATTGAGTTTAGGTAATTTTTTTTCATTGCGAGCCTCTGCGATTCTTGGCGTAACTCAGCGTAATAGTTGAAATACTTTAACGCAAAGGTGCGCAGAGTTTCCGCAAAGGTGCGCAGAGAAATTGTTTCCTAAAAAGCTACTTGTGAACTAATGTAAACGAGTTGCGAATGAGTGTAAGGGATCTCCGATTGAATGTAAGCAATCTATGTATGGATGTAAGCTGTTTCCGAACGGATGCAGATGCTTTGCAAACTCATGTAACTGTTCTCCGAAGCATTGCAAATGGCTTGCGAATCGTTGTAAGAGACCTTTGTAATGTATGTAACTGTTCTCCGAACCATTTTAACTGACTTGCGAACGAATGTAAGCCTGCTATGAACGAATGTAAATGGCCTACAGATTGTTTTAAAAGAGAGCGTGACAGGGGATTTGCCGGAGAAATTCAAGCAAAACAAGTAAAACACCATGGATGGAAAATAAACAGGGTTTGCCCCTTGCAATTGGTTGTAAAACAATTTACATTTATCGGTGAAACAGGGAACTACCAACCCTGCGTGCGAAAGCCAACATTTTTGGGGGAACATTAATTACCACCGGGCGGTTAACCAAAAATAAAATACGTGCAACCATTTGAGTTATTTCGGTATTTGTGGAGGAGAAACAAGTGTTGTGGTAATTAGTGAGAGCAACTGGGGGTGTTATTCGGATGTTGTAACCAATTAAAATGACTAAAATAATGAAAATCAAAGAAATTGTAACAAATCCAAACTTCAGGGTGCTATTAGGTAGCTTAATTTTGATAGTAATCGTTGGAGGAGCTTTAAATGATTATTTTGAATTTGTCAGAAGTTTGAGTGAATCCAAAATAGGATTATTAATAATTTTTATCGTTGTGGTCTTATCTATTCTGTATTTGTATTCAATAAATTTTGAAAAATTTACCAAAAATAAAGGTGGTGTACCTAAAATAATGAACGATACCGATTTTCAAGAATCAAGACTACGAGTAGATAAATTGTCGTTAAAAGAAGGTGAAATAGAGGCAATGCACAAGTTGGCTGTTGATGCATTCAAAGAAGATGCGATGCCATTAGAATTAATAAGAGAGTTACATGGGAATTCAAATGATACAGTTTATTTATTAAAAGATTCCTCAAAAGGAATAATAGGTTACTTAGCGTTATTTATTCCAAGCAAAGAATTAAAAGAACAAATTTTTGCAGGAACAATAGACCCACTAGAATGGGAAAAAAGTCAATTTATTACAGGTAAAGACTGTTGGAAGGAATTAAATATTTATATTGAGTCAACAGTTGTGTCTTCCCCTAATCGTGAGAAACGTTTTTTCATACTGTTGAGACATGTATTAAGGGAACTCGAAATAAAGCTAAAAGAAAATATAGAAAACGGCAGTACTATTCACTTTTTTGGACTTGCTGGGACCAAAAAAGGACAAAATTTAATGACAAGTTTATTAAATTTTGAATCAGTGATGTTTGCTTGGGAACGAAAGGATGAAATGGAGTTAATGGCTGGTCATAAAACAATAAAGGATATTACAAATTTAAAAAACCGAATTGAAACTTGTGTAGATTGCCTTTTATCCAAGAGTTATGATTTTAAAATGACTCAATGAAACTGGCTGCAACAAAGCATACAATGGTCATATCGGCTAAACGCCTCCAAGCCGTGTATGCTAACCGTTTATCCCACACCCCAAAAATCGACTCTACTCAAATTAAACTAACAAAAAAATGAAAAGCAAAAATGGTATCAATTCTGCAAAATCAAAAGAGTTACATTCCCAAGCTCTATACCCACTCAGCAGCACATTTGCTTTTGCTCAAAAGCATCTACATAAAAACCAAAAAAGATTCATAAAAAATCAACATCTTTGCACCAAATGCAATTTAGATGAGCTGTAAATCAATAAATAGAATCAAGATAGTACTGGTTGAAAAGAGCCTGACTAGTAAATGGCTTGCCGAACAGTTGGGTAAAAACGAAGCAACAATTTCAAGATGGTGTACAAATGACGTACAACCGCCTTTAAAAACATTGGTGAAAATTGCTGAAATTATAAATGTTACTCCTAGAGAATTATTAATCGAATAGCTATGGGAGAAACGAACACGAGTATAACTACAAAAATACCCTTTAAGGTTTCTGCACGAACAGCAAGATTGATAGGAAGGGAAAATATTGCAACATCGAAAGGAGCAATTATTGAATTAGTAAAAAATGCTTATGATGCTGATAGCAATGTCGCTATTGTTTACTTTGACAACAAATATTCTACTTTTTCAAATGAAATATCGGAACAACATTATCAGGATCTAATTAAAAAAGGAATAGATATAGAACTACTTGATAAAGTTTATCAATTTGTAAATGATATTTATCTTACGAAATCTGAACTTGAAGAAGATAGTTTATTAGTTCTAAAAAGGGCGATCGCAAAATTATCTGTTTTATACATTATTGATTCAGGTGAGGGGATGACACAAAATGTTATACGTGAACACTGGATGACAATTGGGACTGATAATAAGTCAAATAATGTTTTTACAAAAAGCGGAAGAGTTAAAGCTGGCGCTAAGGGTATTGGGAGATTTGCACTTGACAAATTGGGTTCAAAATGTGAAATGACCACAATCTTTAATTCTGAATATCATAATCCTGACACTGACCTAAACGGAATTGAGACTAATTACAAAGGATACAAGTGGAAAGTAAATTGGGAAGATTTTGAAGGTGATTACAAAACGATAGATACTGTTAATGCTGAGTTGATAGGTATTTCTAATTCCACCATCAAACAAGAAATATTTAATGAGATTCCTTCTTTTGACTTTTCAAAAATTAATTCAGAAGCTGGTTTTGAATTTGGCACAATTTTAAAAATATCAGATTTAAGAGACAATTGGGAAGATTATTACGTTCAACAAGTTTACTCGGATCTTGAAGTTCTTGTACCACCTAAAGAAACTGGTGGTTTTGAAATACATTTATATGGCTCATTGACCCCAAATAAGTATGGTGAAGTGTTCAGTTCGATTTGTGATGATTTTGATTATAAACTCTTGGCAATTGCTGATGAAAATCAAAATGTTAAAATCAGAATAGAAAGAAGAGAGTATGACTTAGAATTGATTCCTAACGAGTTCTTTGAAAGAGATTCATTGAAAAAAATTCCATATCAAAAAAAGGATTTTCAGAATGGGTATTGGGAGAAAACTTTAACTTTTTCGGAATTATTAAGGGGATTTAAAGATAGAGATGAAGATGATGTATTTTCTCAAATAGGATTATTTGAGTTTTCTTTTTATTTCTTGAAACGAACTTATGACTCAATTAATGCTGATAAATTTTTCTATCGTAAATTTATGTCCAACGATAGAAAAGACTGGCTAAATAACTTTGGCGGAATAAAGTTATTCAGAGATAATTTCAGAGTAAGACCATATGGCGAAGCTAAAGATGCGGCATTCGATTGGCTTGGGTTAGGAAGTAGAAAGTCAACAAGCCCAGCGGGGGTTGCAAAAAAGGAAGGAGGTTATAGAGTGGAACCTGAAAATGTAGCAGGTGCTGTTAAAATATCTCGTTTAACCAACGTGAATTTTGAAGATAAATCAAGCCGTGAAGGTCTACAAGACAATAAAACATTTCAAATTTTCAAACAACTCTTGGCATCCATAATTAATGTTTTTGAGGAAGACCGAGCATATATTGCCCGTGAAATGAGTGATTTTGATGATTTTAGATTTGGACCTGAAAGAGATATGAAGGCAGCACAGGAACTTGCCAAACGGATACTAGAATCAAGTCGAGCAAAAAAGAAAGGGAATGAGTCTTCTTCTAACACTTCTAATCAAAATACAACTGGAGACCAAAAAGGAATCGACGAAGATAAGGAAAAAGAAATTTTAGCCAGTGAGATAGAAAGAAAAGAAGAAGAAATTGAAAAGCTCAAAGAAGAACAAAAGGTATTAAGAGGTCTTGCGAGTAGCGGAATAGTTTTAGCATCATTCAGTCACGATTTGAGCAAATTAAATGACGTTTTAAATTCTAGAACCGATAAATTAAAAGGACTCTTGTTAAGCAAAATAACAGAAGAGGAATTTAATCATGTTGAAGAAAGGAAAAACCCTTTTTTCCAATTAGAAAAAATTAAGAAACAGGATTTAAAACTGCAGAATTGGTTAAACTTTTCACTAGGTGCAACTAGAAAGGATAAACGAAAAAGAAAGCAACTATTTCTAAAAAAATATTTTTATGATTTATCAACTGATTGGAATACACTTTTAGATAATAGGGGAATTAAGTTTGATGTTTCTGATATAGAAAACCTAGACTTAAGAGTTTATGAAATAGATTTCGATAGCATTTTTAATAATCTTTTGGTTAATTCGATTGATGCATTTACCATTTTAAAGGTAAATAGGGACAGGCAAATTAAGATTAAGGCATCAAGCACAAACAAGGAAATAATTGTTGATTATTATGACACTGGTCCTGGATTATCGAAAGACATTACTGAACCCAATAAAATTTTCGAACCATTATTTACAACAAGAAGAAATCCATTTACAGGAGAAGAAGAGGGAACTGGTCTAGGAATGTGGCTTGTTAAATCTATTGTTTCTGAGAATGATGGTGTAATAAAGCTTTTATTTCCAGATGTTGGATTTGGGATAAGGATAATATTTCCAATTAAATACAAAAGATAATGGCTATATACAAGATACTCCTCATTGATGAAGAAAAAGACACTTTTGATGATTTCAAGGATTACGTTGAAATTTCATCAACTAAAGATAACATTGAGGTCTTAACAGATTACCCATTGAAAGATCTTGAAGAAATGATTGAACTTATTATAAAGATCAATCCTGATGCAGTTATTACTGATTTCAGACTTAATGAAATGAAAACCGACATTGATTACAATGTACCCTATAATGGCGTTGAGCTTGTAGAAGAATTATTAAAAATTAGATTAGGATTACCTTGCTTTGTGTTAACTGCTTTTGATGATTTGGCGGTAGGTGCAAGTGAGGATGTAAATAAGGTCTATATAAAAAACATACTTCACAATAATAAAGAGGAAAGTAAAGCAAAAGCAAAATTTTTAGATAGAGTAATTAATCAAATCGAACATTACCAAACTAAAATAAAAAATTCAGAAGAAGAATTAATTAGACTTATCGAGTTACGAAAGTCTGGGAAAGCGAATATTTCTGAAGAGGAAAGAATCATAGAACTAGACAATTTCCTTGAGAGCGTGATTGATAGAAAAAGTTCAATTCCTCCAGAATTCAAAAAACTTTCTAATGATGAAAGATTAAATAACCTATTGTCTAAAGTTGATGAACTTTTAAAAAAAGTAGATAATGGGCAATAATTTCAGAGACACATCTCCAAAGCGTAGCTGTACAAAAAACTATGCTAACTATAGGAGTTTCAAGCCAGATTTAGCAGAAGACTTTAATCATAAATGTGGATACACAGATTGCTCGGATTATTGGTTTGGCGGTACAAATTCATTTCATATTGATCATTTTAAGCCTTGGAAAAAAAATCCTCATCTTAAAACAGTTTATTCTAATCTGGTTTATTGTTGTTCTTACATTAACATATTAAAATCAGATGATGAAGGTGATTATATAGACCCTTGTGATGTTGATTATAATGTGCATTTTGAAAGAGATTCTAATGGAAATATTATTCCAAAGAATTCATCTGCTGAGGCAAAGTATATGCACTTCAAATTGAAATTATATCTTAAAAGATATCAGATTATTTGGAAACTAGACAAAATACTGCTGAATATGAAGAAACTCCAGGCTTCGATAAATGACCCAAAGAATTCTGCAATTAAAGTGGACTTACAAATTCTCCATAGTGAGTTAGCAATTGTATTAACAGACTATATAGAGTATTTAAAAATCAATCAATGAGAAACGCATTCAAATATTTAAGTCAATATTCCGCAACCCCCAAGGATGTGGACAGGCTTACTATTTCTGCTTTTCTTGAAATCAATAAATTAAAGCCTCAGAAAAACAAGCTTCTTAAGTCATATTCAATTGCCAAAACTGAAAAAGAGGAACACGCCTCACTTATTGAATTCGTATCAGTGATTAATGCTGAAACCAAAGAATTTGGTTTTGAGGAACTCATTGAACTTTTTGAATTTGTAATCTCCCCTGCTGACAGAGTCATAAATGGAGCTATTTACACACCTGAAAAAATCAGAAATTTTATTGTTAAAGAAGCGTTTGGGAAAATTTCAAACCTGAATGATTCGATTAAAATTTCGGATATCGCTTGCGGTTGTGGTGGCTTTTTATTCAACACTTCAATAGAACTGAAGAGTCGGACGGGTAAAACCTATTCAGAAATCTTCAAAAACAATATTTTCGGATTAGATATTCAAGAATATTCAATTAGCAGAACTAAACTTCTTCTTTCATTATTGGCTTTACAATCTGGCGAGGACGAAATGGAATTTGGATTTAACTTGTTCCAAGGCGATTCACTTGATTTTGACTGGACAATTAAAATTGATGGATTTAATGGTTTTGATATCATTCTAGGCAACCCACCATATGTTTGTGCAAGAAATCTAGATGAGGATACAAAAGACAAATTAAAAAATTGGGAAGTTTGTAAATCTGGTAATTCTGACCTTTACATACCATTCTTTCAAATAGCCATTGAGAATTTACGTATAAATGGTGTACTTGGATTTATTACAATGAATTCTTTTTTCAAAAGTTTGAATGGACGAGCTTTAAGAGACTATTTCCAGAGAAAGCAGTTTGCAATCAGTATTATCGACTTTGGCTCTGAACAAGTTTTCAAATCGAAGAACACATATACTTGTATTTGTTTTATTGAAAACAGATATCAGAATTTTATTTCATATACCACATCTGAAAGCGATAAATTAAAAAGTAAACATTCATTTAAAAAGGTGCATTATGAAATCCTTGATTCAAAAAAAGGATGGAATTTAAAAGACAACAAGACCATTACTAAAATTGAATCTACAGGTCTTCCTTTTGGTGAACTTTACCAAACTAGACATGGGATAGCGACCCTTAAGAATGACATATATATATTTAGACCAATTGATGAAGATGAGAACTTTTTCTACTTACAAAATGGCAGCTTATATAAGATAGAAAAAGGTATTTGCAAGGACATTGTCAATTCAAATAAATTAAGTCGTGAGGTAAATTTGAACAATCTAAAAGAGAAAGTGATTTTTCCATACAATCAACAAGAACGACCAAAACTTTTAGAAGAAAAATTAATCGAAGAAAAGTTCCCAGAAGCATACAAATATTTACAAAACAAAAGAAAAGCACTAGCGCAAAGGGACAAAGGAAATGGAAACTATGAAAACTGGTTTGCATTCGGTCGAACTCAATCATTGGAGAAGATTAAGAACAAAATGTTCTTTCCTAAATATTCCGACAGAACACCGAATTTCATAATCAATTCAGATGATGACTTACTTTTTTATAATGGATTAGCAGTTGTTGGAAGTTCAGAGATTGAAATGAAAATTATCAAGAAAATAATGGAATCAAATGTCTTTTGGTACTACATCAAAACAACAAGCAAACCTTACTCTTCAAACTACTATTCATTAAATGGAAACTACATCAAGAATTTTGGAGTTTGCGAATTGACATATGAAGAAAAGAAATATTTAATGAAAGAGACTGACCTAGATATTTTGAATGAATTTTTTGAGGATAAATATGAAGTAAAAGTAAAATAATCCAACGCTATTGGTGGCATATTTGCAATTACGCTCAATCAAACACGCTTAAAACCGACACAAAAATGAAAATAATAAAAGGACGAAAGCACAACATTTAGCTCATAATCTAATGCAGGCACGGAGTTGGATTCCGAACAGTGTTGCAAGTTACCCCCCATCGGATGTTACATCTAACAGGCAGCTTAACAAACCTATTAGATTGTACGTTCTAATGCCGCTAATTTTGCCCTCATTGCTTGTCAACAATATTGGAATAATTTGCGACTGATTCGTATTTGATGTAATTTTGCATCAAATAATAATATTAATACTATGGCGAGGCAAAGTATATCGTTTACTGAACCAAATGATGCGTGGTTAAAAGCACAATTGGATAGCCAGGAATATTCAAGCAAAAGCGAACTCATCAATGATTTGATTAGACAGGCTCGAAAACAGCAGGTTCAAATTGACTGGATAAGAGAAAAGCTTGATAAATCGGAAAGAAGCGGATTTACAGACGATACTAAAGAACAAATTTTAAAACAATCCAAGTCTTTGCTTAATGGCTAATTATAGATTAAGTAATGAAGCTAAAGAAGATTTGATACGAATTCATCATTACGGAATTGAAAAGTTCGGTATTTCGCAAGCTGATAAATATTTTGATACGTTTTTTGAATATTTTGATGTTATTGCTGAAAGACCTTTTTCACTTGAATCAGTCGATTATATTAAAAAAGGCTATAGACGCTGTGTTTGTGGGTCTGATAGTATTTATTACAGACTAAATAATGAAATGGTTGAAATAATGGCAATTATAGGACGTCAGGATGTAAATAGTTTCCTTTAATTTCCCGATTAAAATACTGTTGCCAACATTTAGCTTATAATCTATCGGAGGCACAGAGTAGGAGTAGGATTATGAACGATATGTATGTTCCGCCACATTTTACTTGTTTGGTTAGATCTTAGTATAAAAGATTATGAAAAAGCGAAATGTTCTTTTTACTTTTCAGTTCCTCCTGATTTTTACACTGCTATCATTTTTGTATAGTTGTGAAACAGATCAAAACAAGCCTACTGCTCAGAAACCAACGTTAGTTTCAACAGCAATTTCTGATATAACTCAAACTTCGGCAATAAGCGGTGGTACTATTGTAAACGATGGAGGAGGAGCAATTACAACCAAAGGGGTTTGTTGGTTTACTTCAGAAAATCCGACTATCTCTAATTTTAAAACTTCCGACGGAATTGGTACTGGCATTTTTACAAGTAAAATAAATGGTTTATTCCCAGGTAAACTATATCATATTCGGGCTTATGCAATAAATTCCGAAGGCGTCGGTTATGGACCTGATATTGCATTTACAACAATTTCATCCACATCGCTATCTATTGGCGATACATGTCAGGGAGGTATTATTTTCTATTTGAATGGTACCTACCCTAATCAGTATGGACTTGTTTGTGCTCAAAACGACCAGGGTACAAGTGTCCCCTGGTATTCTCAAGGGTATATTTACTATGGTACAACCAGCACTGCTATTGGCTCTGGCCAAACAAATACCAGCTCCCTTGTCAGCATTCTGGGTAATGGGTACTATGCGGCTAAGTTTTGTGACGACTTGGTTTTGAATGGTTTTGATGATTGGTTTTTACCTTCGAGAGATGAGTTGGGACTAATGTATACCAATTTGAAAAATAATGGATTTGGGAATTTTACCAATAGCAGCTATTGGAGTAGTTCAGAGTATGATTATTTAAATGCATATGCCCAGTACTTTAGTAGTGGCCGACAGAGTTGCAATAATAAATTTCATAGTTATTCGATACGAGCAGTTCGGGTTTTTGGAGTTTTACAAGGAACCCGGTCTGGAGGGAGTCTCTCAACGCGCGACAGCACAAAGTTCAATATTATTCAAGAGAATATTTCGACAAATTAATAATAGTTGTAATTTCACCACCGCTGTCTAACAAGTACAAGCTATTCGAAAGTCATGTGAGGCTGCTTTTCGTCTAATTCAATAAATTGCAAATCTAAAATAGTTAGTTATCATTGACAGTAGTAATGTAACACAACAGAATTGCTTCAAAATACCCAACAAAACTTTATGCAACATAAGCTTTAGCCAAAACGACCGTCTTCAAACTTCTTACCTGAATAATTAAATGAAAATAAAACTATTCACTTTTATACTTCTGTCAGCAATTTTCCTTAGTTCATGCGCTGTTCTTAGAAATAAAATGACTACCGATACTTTTAAATCAATTTCCGGAACCACTACCAATTTAAAGTATTCGCCCATTTATTGGCAAAAAGATACCCTTGGACAAAAGGTAGTTGAGAAAGCTGTATTTCTTGTTCCGGTAAAAATAAAAGGGATTGATGAACAAGTATTGATGCAATTTGACCTTGGAGCCAACAGAACAATGCTGTATGGAAATACATTATCAGCATTATGTAAAAAATACCCCGAATTGAAAAAAGACACCATACATAAAGAAAATTATATGGTATTTAATAATGCAGAAATATCAATTAGCGATAACATTTCACTTTTGGCTGATCGTTTATATGTCAAAAACGATTTTGGACAATCTAAAATTGATACTACCCAAATAATTATTGGCTCCCTGGGATATGACATAATGGGTGATAATGTTTTAATACTTGATTTTAAGTCTGATAAATTTGCCATTTCGGAGAGTATTCCAACAGAACTGAAATCGAAAGCAAATTATATACCCAATGCTGATTTAAATAAATTTCCAATAATCCTTCCATTTAAGTATGGTAAAAAAAAGGTAAGACTGTTTTATGATACTGGTTCAAGTATGTTTCCAATTCTGACAGGAACTAACCGGCTAAAGAGAGTATCAAAACATAGAAAAATTCAGGAGATTGATTCAATTAGTTCGTGGGGGAAATTTATACCGGTTTTTAAACCCTTGGAAACGAAAGATAAAATTGGCAGTTTAGTAATTGGAAACATCGATTTGGGCAAAGTGAATATATATGGAGTTAAGGAAATGAATAACTTAAAATTTCTTGGGAGATATCTCTATGGCATAACGGGAAATGTGATTTTTGACAATAAAATTCTGATAATAAGCAGAAAAAATAATAGCTTTGGAATTATAGAGTAATATTTCGAAAAGCCAAAACCTAGTATGTATATAGCCTAAAAAGATTTCAACGATTTGGGAAGTTCATCTCCAACAGTAAAGTTCTGTGCCGGTTGATAGCGATGGTTTCTGCAATCCCTTACAGGCAAAATTGCAGCCGTTTGTCCACTATTTTTACAAAATAAATACCAACCCTCTTTTTAGCCAAAAGTTATGAAATTGAGAATAAAACTAATAATCGTTAAAATCGTTTTTCCTACTAATTCCTTTACGTCATAAACATAAAAAGGCGGAGTTAAAAACTCCGCCCAGCATTAAAATTATATTAATTGCATACTAGTAATTCTCCTCGTACAATTCGAAATACTCCAGTGGGTGCTGGCAAGCAGGGCAATTATCCAACGCCTTTTCGCCTTCGTGCACATAGCCACAGTTGGTGCAAACCCATTTTACTTTTTCACCTTTTTTGAATACCGTGCCGTCTTCGATGTTTTTCAAGAGTTTCAAATACCTTTTTTCGTGCTCTGCTTCCACTTTGGCGATCATTTTAAAGGCAGTGGCAACTTGTGGAAATCCTTCTTCCATGGCTATTTTAGCAAACTCGGGATAAAGCAACGTCCATTCTTCGTTTTCGCCCATGGCTGCGGCTTTCAGGTTTTCGGCAGTGGTGCCGATTTTACCGGAAGGGTAAGTAGCCGTAATTTCGCATTCGCCTCCTTCTAAAAACTTAAAAAAACGTTTTGCATGCTGCTTTTCCTGGTCGGCAGTTTTTTGAAAAATATTGGCAATTTGCTGATACCCTTCCTGACGGGCTACTTTTACAAAAAATTCGTAACGGTTACGGGCTTGCGATTCTCCAGCAAATGCCTTAAGCAGGTTTTGTTCGGTTTTGGTTCCTTTTAAACTTTTTTCCATGAATATAAATTTTAAATGTGCGTATTCTACATTAATTTTCGATTCTGCTAAATTCTGTTTTTTCGGCGCCACAAACAGGGCAGACCCAATTTTCGGGCAAATCTTCGAAACGTGTTCCCGTCGGAATACCATGCTCGGGATCACCCAATGCCGGGTCATAAATATGTCCGCAGGCATTGCATGTATATTTTTGGGGAAAATTCGTTTTGGCCTGCTCTTTTAGTTTATTGGCGTCAATAAATGTTGGTGCATTTTTGGGAGCTTTTCCTTTTTTTACATCGCGGTACCATGCATAAGTAAGGGGTTCACCTGCCGAATCGATGAGATCGCCGTCTACCACCTTTCCAATAAACAATATATGTGAGCCCATATCAACTGTTTGCGACACCACGCATTCGAACCATGCAATAGAATCGTCCAACAGAATAGGGGCACCGGTTTTTCCAATTTTGTAGTTGAAGTTTACAAATTTTTCGATGTCTTTGCCCGACCGATATCCAAAAGCTCCGATAATATCGGTCCGTGTTTCTTTTTGTAAAGCCGAAAGGGCAAAAACATTGCTTTGCATAATCATATCGGCAGTAAAATTATTTTTACTGCAAGCTATGGCGAATTGACCCGGCTCAGCAGTTACCTGGAATACCGTATTCGAAATAAAGCCATTTAGTTTGTTATCCAATACGGAACTAACTACATATAGCCCATAGGTAATTTTAAAATATGCTTCAAGGTTCATGGCTCTGATAAATTAATGGAGTAATTTCTTTACGATCACTTGGCTTTCCTGCCAACAATCTGAAGTCTTATTTCCTCGATATTAAAATTGGGGATGTTTTTCTTCGCAAAGTATTCTTCTATGATCGAATTCAGCTCTTCGTTATAATAATCTTCAATTTTATCGGAATCGGAAAAATAGAGGTGATGGTGGTTTTCGGTTATAGCATCGTAGCGCATAATGTCCCTTTCGGTGGTTACTTTTTTAACCAGCCCATTCTCGACAAATGTTTCAAGAGCTTTATAAACAGTGCCAACCGCTATATTTGGATGTTGTATTTTAATATGATCTGCAATATTTTCGGCAGTAGGATGGTTATTTAATGTTAAAATAGCATCCATTACAGCCATTCGCTGCGGGGTTATCTTTAACCCACATTCCATAAGTTTTGACCTGATTTCTGATAAGTTACCCGGTAGCATAATTTACACAAGAATTATTCCTATTAAAGAATTCATCAAAAGTAATAAATAGAAAAAGAAGAGTCAATATTTGTTTCAACTATTTTTTTATTTATAATGGCTGTAAATTATAAGGTCGTCGACAGATTAATACATTTGAAAATTATCGCCCGGACAAAATTTGAGGAACTTTAAATAAGGATCTATAATATAATTATTTGTATTTTAGCATTATTCAAAACGTACATTTGTATTATCAATGGAAATACCAAGAAGCTAATTTATTGAACTATAATTTTTCAGCATGCAACTGCTTTCCGGGTCATACATCATCATAAAGAATGACTATCCATTCTTTTTATACAAAAGCTATTGTCATAATTTGATATGTTTGCATCATGCTTAATTTTCTCATCAATTTCAGTATACGAAACAAGCTCATCATCATCCTTTTTACACTCTCTGTTGCTTGCTTTGGAATATACTCGCTGACTCAAATTCCTGTGGGCGCGGTGCCCGACATCACGAATAATCAGGTACAGGTAATTACTACAACAGGCAATTTATCGACCCAGGACGTTGAACAGTTTATTACCTATCCTGTGGAGCTTGAAATGGCAAATTTACCCGGAGTAAAGGAAATCCGATCCATTTCGAAGTTTGGCCTTTCTGTTGTAACCATTGTATTCGACGACAACATTGGCACCTATTTGCCCCGGCAATTAATAGCCGAAAAAATTAAAAATGCGAGCGCCAATATCCCTGAAGGCTTTGGCACGCCTACAATGGGACCAATTACTACCGGACTGGGAGAAATTTATCAATATATTCTCGACACTAAACCCGGCTACGAAAAAACGTATTCAACCATGGAACTCCGGTCAATTCAGGATTGGATAGTGAAACGACAGCTCTCGGGTATTTCTGGGGTGGTCGAAATAAATACCTGGGGGGGGTATCTGAAACAATACGAAATTGCTATTAATCCGGAACAATTAAAAAGCATGGGCATTTCGATATCGGAAGTCTTTGCTGCCATTCAAAAAAATAATAACGTTGCCGGAGGCGCCTATATCGAAAAAGCCAGTCAAAGCTATTTTATCCGGGGCGAAGGGTTGGTTAAATCGTTGGAAGACATTGGTGCCATTGTTGTAAAATCGACCAATGGCATCCCAATCTTGATAAATGACATTGCAACTGTTCAATTCGGCTTTGCCAATCGTTTCGGGGCTATTACTGCAAATGGCGAAGGGGAAAAAGTATTGGGGCAAATTATGATGCTCAAAGATGCCAACTCCAAAAAGGTGATCGACGAAGTAAAAACCCGGGTTGCCGAACTACAAAAAACACTGCCCGAGGGAATTTTTATAAACCCAATTCTGGAACGGGGCGAACTTATCGCCAAGACCACTGCCACTGTTGCCGAGAACCTTATTCTGGGCTGCATTATTGTGGTATTTGTAGTGGTATTACTACTTGGGAATCTGCGTTCAGGGCTGGTAATAGCATCCTTAATCCCGCTATCGCTGCTTTTTACTATCTCCATGATGTACATTTTTGGGATAGACGCAAACCTGATGAGTTTAGGTGCTATCGATTTTGGGATTATTATCGACGGGGCGGTTATCATCGTGGAATTTATCGCCATTCAGCTTACTCTTCAAAAAGGACAAATAGATAATATTGAAAAAGACAACCGGCAATCGCTGATCGATAATATAACGTTCGATGGCGCATCAAAAATGATGAGTTCGGCAATTTTCGGGCAGTTGATTATTCTCATTGTCTTTATCCCCATACTTTCGCTTACAGGTGTCGAAGGCAAAATGTTCCGGCCCATGGCGTTGTCGTTTAGCTTTGCATTAATTGGCGCTATTATTTTATGCCTCACCTGGCTTCCGGTAGCCGCATCGCTTTTTTTAAAGCCCGAAAAAGAAAACAAGCGAAATATTTCGCGATGGATCATGGATTGGGCTTATCGGTTGTATTGCCCGGTTATGAAATGGTCGTTCAACCATAAACGGCTGGTGCTTGGAGCTTCCCTGGCATCCCTTGTATTTACGGTTTTTTTGTTCTCACGAATGGGAGGGGAATTTGTTCCTACGCTCGACGAAGGGGACTTTGTTATCCAACCGGTCCTCAAAACAGGAACTTCGCTTTCGAGGACTATTGAGCTTACCACACAAATGGAGAATATCCTGCTGGATACCTTCCCCGAGATAGACCAGATTGTTTGCCGTATTGGCGCTGCTGAAGTTCCTACCGACCCAATGTCGATGGAAGAAATTGATATGATTATTAAACTCAAGCCGAAAGACCAATGGGTTTCGGCTAAAACAAAAGAAGAACTGGCTGATGAATTTAAGAAAGCCTTATCAGTTCTTGTAGGAATCGAATATGAGTTCACCCAGCCCATCGAAATGCGTTTTAACGAGTTAATCACAGGTGTTCGTGCCGATGTGGCCGTAAAAATATTTGGCGATAACATGGATATCCTCAACCAAAAAGCGCTGGAAGTAAAAAAACTCATCGAAGGAGTTAACGGGGCAGCCGATGTAATTGTCGAAAAAACAGCAGGACTGCCCCAAATGAGCGTTCGTTATAAAAGGGAAAAGCTCGCCCGGTACGGACTGGATGTGGAAAGTCTGAACAAACACCTTACGATGGCTTTTGGCGGGGAGATTGCAGGCAGTGTTTTCGAAGGCGAAAAACGCTTCGATTTGGCAGTACGTCTGCAAAGTAGTTTTCGCAAGGACATTCATAATATCCGCGAGCTAAATATTAGCCTTCCAAACGGCGGTCAGATTCCTCTCAGCGAGGTTGCAGCGATTGAATATTCTGAAGGCCCGGCAAAAATATCGCGCGATAATACCCACCGAAGGGTTGTGGTAAGTATAAACGTTCGAAACCGCGACATGGAGTCGGTAGTTAAAGATATCCAAAAACTAATAGACACCAGACTAAAGCTCCCCGCAGGTTATTATGTCGCTTATGGGGGACAATTCGAGAACCTTCAGAATGCTACAATTCGCTTAAAAATTGCGGTGCCTGTTGCGTTGTTAATTATTTTCATATTCCTGCATTTTGCGTTTAAGTCGATTAAAGAAGCCGGAATGGTTTTCTCGGCTATTCCTTTGTCAACCGTTGGGGGAGTTTTATTCTTATGGATGCGGGGAATGCCATTTAGTATCTCTGCAGGGGTTGGCTTTATTGCGTTGTTTGGTATTGCCGTTCTGAATGGTATTGTACTAATTGAACATTTAAAAGAACTCAAGGATTCGGGAATAAGCGATATGCGCGAACGAATATTAAAAGGTACCCGCGAACGATTGCGGCCGGTAATGCTTACAGCCGCTGCAGCTGCACTAGGATTTCTGCCTATGGCAATATCTCAATCGGCAGGAGCTGAAGTGCAGCGCCCTTTGGCTACAGTAGTTATAGGGGGTTTGGTAACCTCTACCATGCTCACCATGGTGGCCCTTCCTTTGCTTTACTCTGTGCTCGACACAGTGGTAGGCATTCAACTATGGCCTTTTCGATTAAAACGTAAATTTAAGTAACGCTATATACTATTGAAATGAAATATTTACAAATGAAAAAGCTTTCCACCATATTATTAGTAGCTTTATTGGTATCTTGCTCTTCTTCTCCAAAAACTGAAGATGCGGAGCAACCGCTTCTTGAAGATATTACAATTACCAAAGCTCAATTTAATGCTTCCGGTATGAAATTTGGCCAGTTTGAGCGCTTTTCATTTGAAAATACGGTGAAGGTAAATGGCGAAATTGGCCTATCCCCGCAAGGCCTTGCCAAAGTTGGAACCTATATTTCCGGGGTAATAACTCATAATCCTTTATCGGTGGGCGAATATGTAGAAAAAGGACAGCTATTATTTACCCTGTCGAGCAGCGAAAGCATTCAATTACAACAAGAATATGCCGAAATGACGAGCAAGTTCAATGCTATTAAATCGGATTACGAACGACAGAAAGCGCTGGCCAAAGAAGGAATCGCCTCGCAAAAAGATTTTTTGAACATAGAGGGCGAATACAAAAGTATGCAGGCTAAATGCGAAGGCCTTAAAGCCAGGCTTAAGCTTGTTAATATAAGCGTTTCGAAGGCCGAAGAAGGCTTTGTAAGCTCGGATGTAAAGGTGTATGCCCCAATAAGTGGATATGTTACTGCTCAAAACGGAGTTTTAGGCCAATTTGTGGAACCGCAAAAAGTTATTATGGAAATAATAGATGCCGGCCAATTTATATTAAAACTGTATGTTTTTGAAAAAGACATTTACAAATTAGCAAAAAACCAATCGATACGTTTTTACAGTCCTAATGCAAAGGACGAAATACACCCTGCCCGGCTTATATTAATTGGGAAGTCAATTAACAGCGAAACCAAAACCATCGACTGCACTGGCCAGCTAAGTAGCCCGGACCGTAAAAAGTTTGTAAACGGCACTTCGATTGAGGCCGAAATTATTACCGATAACAGAGAAGCCTCAGCGCTACCGGAAGATGCATTGGTAAAATCGGGCGATAGCTATTATATGCTAACAAAGAAATCGGAGAGCCCCAATCAAATCGTTTTACATAAACAGAAGGTTTCAGTAGGGAAAACCTATAAAGGATATACCGAAATTCTTACCGACAGCATTGTTAGGAATGTCCTGGTTAGCGGGGTACAAACAATAACAATTGATTAACCGTTTAGAAAGTAATCTTTAAAGCATTCATACAATTCTGTTTATCAGCACCTACTCTGTAATTGTTTCTAACGAAATAAATTTCTTGACTACTGCATAAATAGTCAGTCCTGATACTGATTTTATCCCGATTTTTTGCGAAATGTTTTTTCGGTGTGTAATTACCGTATGGATGCTAATATTAAGCTTATCGGCAATTTCTTTATTGGCCAACCCGGTTGCTACCAGCTTTAAAACATCAATTTCCCGCTCGCTTAGAACATCCAATAACTTTTTATGCTCCTGTAACGGATCGCTGTTTATAATGCTTTTCACAAGACTAATAATAGTTTCGGGAGAATCGGAAATGGTAATTATTGCATCGAGAAGAGAGAGAATTTGCTGATCGTGGAATGAGTAAACCAACCCTACCCATTTAGGGGTTTGCAACTGACATTTTAGGGCATTAAAAACTTTGCTGTTATTGTGTATCAGAGAAGGATTGATAAATATCAAATCGCAATTTTTCCGGGAATGGCATATCTCAATATCGTCGAAGGTTTTAGCTTTAGAAATTTGAAATTTTAACCCCGATTTTGTCAGAATACCCACAAGCCCTTCCATCACAATATCCGACGATTCTGCAAAAACAATATGCATGGGTTTGTTCACCGTGTAGCTTTTAGTTGTTTTTCCATACTTGTTACTAGAGGGATAAGAATCAGATCCTCAATTTGAGAATGGATATTTAAATCGTATTCCAACTCGTACAAACTAAAAAGAACTTTTCGGCGCAATACCTGATCGTTTTCCTGAGGCAGGTACTTGAGCAGCAAATTTCTTAAATCGTCCAATTTTTCTTCAATATCATTATGGTGTTCCTTGTATTCCGATACGGCATAGGTCGATTTTCGAAATACAGGAGATTCATTCTTCAGTTGCTCAAATAAGCCCCTGGCGTATGGGAAAACAACCTCATTCTCGTAATTCAAATGTTCCGTTACTTCATTCATATAATCCATGAAGAATTTTTCAACCAGAACCATTTCCTTATGATGATTCATCAGGCTCATTTGCCGGATGGTATTAAGAATATTGGGGTATATTTCTTCGGAATAATATCGGTGGCTTTTTTGTAAATAATTAACAATGGCTAATACATCTTTATGCGAAAACAAGTCGGCCGAAGCATTATTTGCTCCGTTATATAAGTTGGCAAAAGTTAAAACCAATTCCGTATTCAGGTCATTCTCAAGGCATATCTCCTGCAAGGATTTTTCCTGCAAAGGAACCTCTATCCCAAAATGCTCCAATAGCAGCATCAGGTATGGATTATTGAGGATAATATCCGACATTTTTAAATCGGGTGACAAGTAAATATTAGTGGTTTGATACATAAAAAAGAATCTATGTCATGATTGTTTTGATTATTTTTTCGAAAACAAAGGTAATCCATTAACACATGAATGCGAGAGTTGTTTAAAGCTACCTCCGGGTTTTTAGCATTTGTTTCTATATCCTACTTTGCCATTAGACAAAAACAATGTATTTTTAGGCAACTATTTAACAAATACTCGCTACTATGCATCGGAAATTATCACTCGTACTTGCATTCCTCGTTCTTATCGGCATGCAGCAAATTCAAAGCCAGTCCTTTTTAAAAGCGAAAGGAACCAAAATTATTAATGAAAAAGGCGAGGATATAATTCTACGTGGTATGGGACTAGGGGGATGGATGCTTCAGGAAGGCTACATGCTCCAAATTAATAAGGTAGGAATGCAACATGTAATCAAGGCTAACATTACCGATTTAATTGGTAAAGAAGAATGTGACAGGTTTTACGACCTCTGGCTTCAGAACCATGTAACGAAAGCCGATGTCGATTCGATGGCAAAATGGGGCTTTAACAGCATACGGTTGCCGATGCATTACAATCTATATACACTCCCAATTGAAGAAGAACCAGTTCAAGGAGAGAATACCTGGTTTAAAAAAGGGTTTGAATTAACAGATAGCCTGCTGGCCTGGTGTAAAGCCAATAAACTGTATTTAATTCTCGACCTTCATGCGGCTCCGGGGGGACAAGGAAAGGATGCTAATATTTCGGATTACGATCCCGCCAAACCTGCGCTTTGGGAAAACGATCTGAACAAGCAAAAAACAATTGCCCTCTGGCGAAAACTTGCGGAACGTTATTCGAACGAACCGGCTATTGGAGGGTACGACCTCATTAACGAGCCCAACTGGACATTCGAAGGAAAACATAAAAACGGGGTGGAAGACCAATTGAATAAACCTATTTGGGATTTATATGCCGAAATAACCAAAGCCATTCGGGAAGTAGATAAAACCCATATGATTATTATTGAAGGCAACGGTTGGGGAAATAACTACAACGGTTTTCCCGGAGTGTGGGACAATAACATGGTTTTTAGCTTTCACAAATATTGGAACCCCAATGATCAGGAGGCTCTGGGAGGTATTACTGCCTTACGCGACAAATACAAGGTACCTGTTTGGTTAGGCGAAAGTGGCGAGAACTCCGATAAATGGTTTACCGACTGCATTTCGCTCGTTGAGAAAAACGGAATTGGTTGGGCCTGGTGGCCATTGAAAAAAATTGGCTCGGTTATTTGCCCTTTGATGGTGGAGGTGCCTCAAGGGTACAGCACTATTGTAGATTACTGGAATAAAGACACGGAACGCCCCTCGAAAGAAGTTGCTTCAAAAGCGCTATTTGAAGTAGTTGATAATCTTAAAGCTCAAAAATGTCGCTACAATAAGGACATTATCGATGCTATGTTCCGTCAGGTAAAAGATTCAACCACCAAAGCATTTAAACCCAACACTATTCCCGGTATCCTATACGCTGTTGATTATGATATGGGGCGTTCAGGAATTGCTTATTACGATGCGGAAAGCGAACGAACCGGAGAACCGGGAAAAGATGGTGGCAATAAAGGGCGTGTTTACCGGAACGAAGGGGTGGATATTGAAGCCTGTAACGATTCTTCCAAACTTACGAATGGATTTAATATTACCTCCATAAAAGATGCGGAATGGGTAAAATATACTATCCAAATAAAAAAGAAAGGCATTTATAAAGTATTTGCCCGTGTAGCATCTGATAAAAGTACCGGGATCGTGGCCTTTGAAATTGATAATACTAAATTGAAAGAAACATTTACTATTCCAGCTTCAGGTGGCGAGCATAAGTGGACGACAATTTTGTTGGGGAATGTAAAACTTGAAAAAGGGAAACATACTGTTAAGCTTATAGTTAACAAAGGGGATTTTAAGCTGAATTATCTTGAATTTGCTTTATAGAAAGCTAAATCCGGGCAAAACATTTATCTAGCTTTTCTTCCAAAAGTTTAATTTCCTGAATAGTAACATCCAATACCGGACGAAGACGAACGGTATCTGTTCCTGCCTCCAGGAGCAGAAGTCCTTCCTTCTCCAAAGCGTAATCAATGAATAAATTCAGCTTTTCGGGATTTGAAAGGGAAAAGCCCTGATATAATCCCATTCCCCGTATATTGCATATTTTTCCGGGATACCTGCTCTTTAAATTATTCAGGCATTGGAGCAGAATTTCAGTTTTAACAGGTACTTGTTCTATAAGCTTTTCGCGCTCCACAATTTTCCGTTCCTGGCAAAAACGCACCATGTCGGCCAGGTTTCCTCCCCAGGTAGAGTCGAGTATACCAATATCTGCCATGGGGTGGTACATGAATATTACCCCGTTGGCAAATTTTTTCCCGGTAGCAATGCCCTGAGGGGGGTAAGGCAAATCGAGGCTATCAACCATAAACGTTTGTCCTGTTTGTCCTCCGGCGGTTTGAACTTCATCAAATCCCAGATAAATATCGTTATCGTGCGCAATTTTGCTTAGCTCCTGAAAAAAAATCGGGTAGGTTATCCTATGCCCTCCGGCACCTTGAATTGGTTCTACAATAATGGCTACCACCTCACCGGGATATAATTCAACCTGCTCTTTTATAATTTTAAGGCAGTCGGAAATACTTTTCAGATTTTCTTCCTCCGATTTTGAAGTGTCTATTGCCGGAAAAGGTACCTGAATATTCCCCAACACCATTTGTTCAAAATCTTTTGTTATTTGCGGAACATGGGTTAACTGAGTAATATTAAGTGTAAAAATGGTGCGACCATGAAATGCCTGTTCGAAATAAATTATGCGCCTCACTCCTCTGGGTTTCCCTAATTGAGCTTGTTTGGATTCATGCAAATTAATAAAGTACTTCATCAGGTTCTCAACGGCCTCGGCACCAGAATTTACTGCATATATCTCCAATTGAGGGCTTTTAATACATTTAGGTGCTAATTCGTAAAGCTTTCGGTAATATTCAATGCATTCAGGGGTTAAAAAATCGGGGTTTGCAAGTTTATTGTTTGCGGCAATTACAAGCGCTTCAATGTACTCGGGTTCCCGCATACCAGGATGATTGTGGCCCAATAATCGCGATCCATAATATCCTGCCCAGTCGAATATTTTTTCGCCATCAACTGTTTCTATCCACATCCCTTTCGATTTTTTTAAATTTATAACAAAGGGATATGGAGTCTAACAACATATCGCGAAAACTCTTTCAGAAATTCCTTGCTTTTTTCTCCCATTCTCTTAATCTCTTTCGATAAATACAAAAAAATAAAGTGAAAATCCCATCCGGTATAAGAATACTCATTCGTTTAAACTCGATAAATCAATAACAACAGATATGAAAATTTGTTATGCCGATTTTTTTATTGTAAATTTAATGGAGAGATGCCTTGAATCTCACATCACTTATCGATCTTTTTATATCTTGCAACCTTTTTATCTTCAATATGAGAAACTCTTTACTATCTATTGCCCTTATAACATTAGGTTTTAATGTTATTGCTCAGGAACCTGCCAGCAATATACCGCCAGTAAAACTTGGCGAAAATGTTAATGTTAAATTTGGGGGCTTTGCCCGGATCGATTATTTCATAAACTCTAGAAAAGGTACCGAAGCTGCGGATGGATTGTTTTTTATGTGGCCCGATGCACCGGTTTATGATGGAAATGGTAAAGACCTGAATGAAAAAATAAATCAAAATATTTCTGCCATACCAACGCGATTCTCCGCCTTATTTGGTGGGCCTGATGCATTAGGCGCAAAAGCCTCGTCCTATTTTGAATTCGATTTTACGGGTGGAAACAGTAACTATCTTTTATTTCGCCAAGGCTGGGTGAAACTCGACTGGGCTAAATCGAGCATTCAAATTGGTCGAAACTGGCATCCAATGCAGGGGCCTGTTGTTCCAAGTACCGTATCGATGAACTTCGAAAGCCCGTTTAGTGTTTTCTGCCGGGGCGAACAAGTCCGGTTTACCCACAAAACCGGTAAAATTACCTTATTAGCTGCAGCCTTTATGCAAAGCGGTCATGCATCTTTTGGCCCGGCTGGTCAAAGTTTAACTTATATGCGGAATGCCATGGTTCCCGACCTAAACCTTCAATTGCATTATTCAAACGGAGGATTTACCGGTGGTGTTATGGGCTCTTATAAAGTACTTCAACCGCTAGAATCAACCAGCTATGGCAAAAAACCTAGCTACAGAACATACGAAAGACTCCCTTCCGCTGCATTAGCTGTTTTTGGCCAATATAAATCGGGCAAATTCTTAATGAAGGGAAATGCCATGTATGGACAAAATCTGGCTGAAATGGCTATGCAGGGAGGTTATGCCAGGCTATCAGTTGATACAATAACCGGACATGAATCCTATACCACTGGAAATGCTCTTACTTCTTGGATTAATGTGCTTTATGGCGATAAAGTAAAATGGGGATTTTTTGGCGGGTATCAGAAAAACTTAGGCTATAGTGATGATCTGAATGCATTGGCATATAAATTTTATGGGCGGGGCGAAAAAATTGAATCGATGATGCGGATTGCGCCATCTGTTAGTTACTATTCCGGAAAAATGGTTTTCCAGCTCGAAACGGAACTCACCTCGGCGGCCTATGGTAATATCGATTTTTTAGATAAAGGGAAAATAATTGATGCGGAAACCGTTTACAACCGTCGGCTTATTCTGTCGGTAAGTTATTTCTTTTAAACGGTTCAAAACATATCGTTGGGTGAAACTGGCAGAAAAACTAATGATTTGACATTAAAATATTAAATGACTATCATCAAAGATTAATAAATTAGTAGAAATTGCAAGTAGCCATATTCGATGCGAAGACTTAAACACTAATTCCTATATGGCCGCTCGCCTTCCGATAGCTATCGGAACAAGAGAAGTCGACACAGGAGCCGGTCCCAATCCGCGATAGCTATCGGGAATATTGGGAGCGTTCGCGCCGTCAAAGAGTTTTTGGTTATACTTTTGGCTCTCCAAAAGTGACAGAACAGAAATATAAATAGCGTTTAATTTCATTTCTAAGAGCATTGTTAATATTTCCCGATAGCCATTAAATTTTATACGAAATGGAATTTCCCCTTTATTATCAAGGTTTACTAAAATCGAACTGTAACCCAATTGATAAACCCAACATGAGAAAATTCTTTCACAGACAGCTGATTCAGTTATGGAATTAACGTCCTTTATGTGCCTTTAAAGATCTGACAACAACTAAAAAGGATAAAGATGAATTTTCATTATGTTTTACACATTATGTTAATATAGCTATCGCAATTCTTAGCGCACCGCTTTGCTGTTGGTAAAGCTCCGGCGGAACCATACAATGGAATGATTAAAAGACCGCTTTGGAGCGAAGCGGATTTGGAAGGGCTTTAAAGACTGTGGAGTTTAGCAAAATACATTTGAAAGCAATATAAGCCTTTGCCAAACGGCAGGATTTAAAACCCTGGATTTTGATGTTTCTTTAGGTTTTTATACCCCAAGCAATTTAACCAATACATCGTTTTATAAGTAGTTCAGCAATTTATGGCAATATCTTTAAAGTTATTGACTGATTGTTTATTCCCTAATTTTAAATAGCCCAACGTTGACAAGTTGTTCGTTTACTGATTTATCAAAAAAATATTTTCTAAAAATTCAGGAAATCATTACTCACAAAATGAAAGGAAAGGCGCTGCAAATTGCAATGGTACAGGGCAAGGTAGAAGAAAAGGGGAAATAAAATGTATATTGCAATAACATTTAAGGCTGTTTTTCAATAAAGGACTTCCTTATTTTCTTTCTAAAATAAAAGTAGGGTATATCTATTTTCATTCGGATAATAATTGATTAAATTTATAAAAAGATTAAAGTAAACCAATTACGCCTTGACAAAAGAAGAATTTAAGTATTTGTTCGATAAGCATTTCGATTCGGTACGAAGTTACCTGTTTTACAGGGGCGCAGGAATGGATGAAGCTTCGGATTTAGCCCAGGATGTTTTTCTGCGACTTTGGGAAAAACAGATGGACATTGACCCGAAGACTGCAATCCGGCTTTTGTATAAAATTGCCAGCGATATGTATATTAGTAAATACCGACGGGAAAAATTGGAGATGAACTACTTAAATTCTTTGCAAAACGATAAAGTTGACATATCGCCGGAAGATGAGCTAAGGCACAAAGAACTTTCAACAAATTACAAAAAGGCTTTGGCAAGCTTAAGCGAAAAACAACGAACTGTTTTTTTGATGTCGAGGATGGAAGGGATGAAATATCACGAAATAGCCGAACGTTTAAAATTAAGCGTAAAGGCTGTGGAAAAACGAATGAATATAACCTTAACTTATTTAAAAAATGTATTGCAACCCTAATGACAAACAATATAAACCATATTGAAAATCAGCCTGAGTTTACACCGGAAGTGATGAAAGTGATTTCCGGGACCAGGATAGCATGGAGCAAAACCCGCGAAGAAATTTGGCCTGAAATGTTGGCAAAAATCGAAGAGGCAGGCTCTGCTAAGCGAAATACAAAAACAATTTCCTTGCAAATAATCCGATATGCGGCGGCGGCGATTATTGCCCTATTAATAGGTATTCCATCGGTAATGTATTTTTATACAAAGAAGATTGAAACTCAATTAGCACAGCAGACCGAGATATTTTTACCTGACAATTCCAAGGTAAAGCTATTTGCACAGTCAACTTTAACCTATAAACCTTTGTTATGGAAGTTCTCGCGCTCAGTTAAACTCGAAGGCGAAGGTTTCTTTGAAGTACAAAAGGGTAAAAAGTTTGAAGTCGTTTCTTTGAAAGGTAAAACAGTTGTTTTAGGTACCCAATTTGACGTATATGCACGTAATGATGAATATAATGTAATCTGTACGTCCGGCAAAGTAAGGGTGATTGAATCTGCCCATCAAAACAATGTAATTATAACTGCTGGACAGAAAGCCATATTAAAACCTGACGGGAATTTTGAGATCATTGATAAAACAAATGCACAACCCGAAGAAACCATAAAATTACAAAATCAAACTGTAGAGGATGAGTTAAATACTGTTTTGGCTTCGCCTGCCGATCAGGAGCAATCCGTCAAAAATGAGGAGAATAAACAGGCCGCCGAAAAGCAAACAACAGTAAAAGAGAAAACCTTAGAAAGTAAACAGGATAAGCCTATTGAACAAGATGCAATAAAAGAACAAAACCGGGTTCAAAATCAAGCTGTAGATGCTACTCAAAATAAAGGGCAAACGAAAGCTCCTGCGCAAATACAAGCCGGGGACAAGGAACAAACGCCGAATCAGGAAAAGACACAAGGTCAGGGTTCTGGGAATTCTCCCGTAAAGGATAAGTTCCGGGCTTCACTTACGCCCGAACAAGTTAGTATTTTGGAGAACCAGCAAATGAGTAAGGAAGAAAAACGAAAAGCATTTATGCAATCACTTTCATCGGAGCAGAAGCAACTGCTTAAAGAACAAAATGAAGAAAAGTCCAAACAAGCAGAAGCCAATAAAAAAGTTACAACTGAAAGCGAGAACATGAAAGACCAGCAAAAATCGCAGGTGCGTGAACAAATGCGCGAAAGCTCCGGTAAAGAAGATAAGGAGCAACAAAAGCAACAGAATCGCGAAAACAAGGGGAATCCCCAGCCTGGAGGTGGAAATAACCCTAATTCCGGCAGTGGCGCCGGGGGAGATAATAAAAACCAAACAGGGAAAGGAAATTAAAACCTGCAATCATCACAATAAGTTCACTTAGTGTGATGATTTTGTTTTAAGCCAGAATGAATCAAGCCCATAATTTGAATAAAAGTATTTTAAAGTTTACTTAATAAGATGTTCCGGTATATTTATCGTTTAACTGCCAAAATCAATGTCTTCAATGCAGCCAATATCAATGAATTGAAAAAAAAAAAAAACTAAAAAATTTCTTAAAAAAAGTAGGGTAGAGAAAACTTCGTGCGGTTTAATGATAAAGAGCAACAAAAGACATCATTTAATATTGTTAAACTAAAATTTTAAAAAAATGAGAACAATAACTTTATCACTCAGTTTTGCAATAGGTTTATTTCTAATATCAGGAATAGCTTTTGCACAAGAATCTACTTCAGATTCAAAGAATCAGAATAAGAAACAGACTCAAGTAGCTGAAAAAGATCAGAACCAGATAAAAACGCAAACGGCTACTCAAGAAAAAGCAGCTGTGAAAGAACAGAGCCAGAAAAAAGAACAAACAGAAGTGAAAAATCAAGCCAAAACAGGTGAACAAAACAAGACTGTCGTAAAAGAGCAAAATAAGGAACAGACAAAAACTGCTACCAAAACTCAAGCAGCAAATAAAGACAAGAGTAAAGCAGGAGAACAAAATGCAGTGAAAGAACAAAACAAAGAACAAGCAAAAGTTGCAACTCAGGAAAAATCTGCCAATAAAGGAGAAAATGTTGGTGAAAACCAGGAAAAAGCAATGATTCAAAACATGGTTAACCAACAGAACCGTGAAAAATTTAAAGCTTCACTTACACCTGAGCAGGTTAGCATACTCGAAAACCAAAAGATGACCAGGGAAGAAAAGAAGAAAGCATTTACCGAATCTCTTTCATCTGACCAACGTTTGATGTTAAAGGAACAAAATCAGGAACAAGCTCAAAAAGGCAACGCAAGCAAAAATGGAACAGGTAGTAAGGAACAGTTGAAAGAACAACAAAAAGAACAAGTACGCGAACAAGCCCGCGAAAACACAGGCAAACAAACTCAAGAAGGCCAAATGCAACAAGTACGCGAAAATTACCAAAGTGGAAAGTCAGGTAGCGGCAGCGGAGCAGGTACAGGTTCGGGTTCGGGTAGCGGAACAGGTTCTGGCACTGGTGCAGGTACAGGTGCAGGTAGCGGAACTGGCACTGGTTCAGGAAATCAACCAGGCAAATAAAACTTCGAAATGTTAAATCTGAAAGTTCGGATATACCTAACCGGTTTATCCGGACTCTTTCTTATAAAGTCAATTTTTTTCAATTTGCAGCCGGAGGTAATTATGAAAAAGTTAATAGTTATAGCATTACTAATGTCTGGTATTCCAGCACTTGCGCAAACCGACAAAATAGACTCGTTGTTAAACGACTTGGTTTATAACGATAGCGACCCTTTAATAATGCCTGAAAAGCCTGTAAAATTTGATTTTTTATATACAGGGGCTAATTATAGCAGCAATACATTTTATGCTGGCAGGGAAATAGGTAGCGATATGTTTAATATTACAGGCAACCTCTTTTATTATAGTTCCACCGGATTATTCATTGGGGCCTCAGGTTGCAGGTACGACCAACTAACGCCCAGTTATAGCAATACCACAGTGTCGGCTGGTTATAGCAAAGCCATTGACAAAAAGAAATTATTTACTATTCGCACTTCATATAGTCGTTTTTTCTACTATAAGCCCGATACAGCCAGTTACTTCCCTTATAAAAATAATTTTAACCTGGGGTTGTCGTTTCGTAAAAATTGGATTGGACTGCGCGTTAGCGGTAATTTATTATTTGGAGAAGAATTCAGAATAAATGTTTCAACTGCATTGTATTCGCGTTTTACCCTTATTAAACTGGGTAAATACAATAAAATTTATACAGCCCCGGAAGTATCTGCATTTTTTACTACCGAAACTGTAAGTACAACCAAAACTAATAGTCAAAATGCCGACCAAACAACGAATCTTAAAGACGTATTCAGCCTCTTAAACACACAAATATATGTCCCTCTTGGATTGTCGGTAGGTAATTTTGATTTTGAGTTTAGTTATTCTTTAAATTTACCAACAACCCAGGATGTTAATATTTCTTATCCTGCAAAAACGTTTTATTCTGTTTCTATTGGGTATATGCTGCCGATTGCTAAGAAATAAGGGGGCTAAATATAAATTAAGATATCTACTTTGTAACAATTAAAAGAAATATTGGAAATTCATGTATTGAGTTTCCAATTGTCTTTTTTATAGTAAAACAGTTTCGAGTAGCTATGTGTGTAAATCCTATTCTTTCTAAAACGGCTTGCAAATCGGTTACGCCAAAACCTTTATGTCCGGTAAACCCCTCACCATGAAATGAAACATCTTCGGGATACAAATCGGCAATAGCAAGGTAGCCATTGGGGTTAAGTATTTTATAGAATTTGTTTAGCAATTGTTTGGTATCGGTAACATGGTGTAAAACCATTTGAGAAAATACAAAGTCAAATTTACGGGCCCGGAATCCTGACTACGCTCTATTTGTCGACTTTTTACACAGCCTATTTATTCGATTTTATCCTTTGCCCGTTCTATCCTCCTCTTTTGATACCTTTGCAGGAACAGTAAAATAGAAAGTAGAGCCTTTCCCTGGTTCGCTTTCCACCCAAAGTTTTCCACTATTTTTTTCCACAAATTCTTTACATATTACCAGCCCTAATCCCGTTCCCTGCTCCCCTTCTGTTCCTTTTTCAGAATACGATGCATCCGGACTAAAAATAGTATCGAGCTTTTCGACCCGAATTCCTACTCCGCTGTCGCTAATGGCTACCTGGATAAAATTATCTAAAGGCAAGGCTTTTATATGAATGCTCCCTTTTTTAGGGGTGAATTTTATGGCGTTGGCTAAAAGATTACGAATGACCGTATTTACCATATTGATGTCAGCAAATACCAAAGTATTTTTATCTATCTGAAAATCATGTTCTAATTCTTTTCGCACCATCTGCTCCTTATATAGTAAGGATATTTCTTCCATAATATTTTTTAAATCGAATACTTCCGGTTGTGCATTAAGCATTTGCCGTTGCGACTTCGACCAGTACAACAGATTCTCAAGGAGCTGGTATGCCGATATCGCCGATTCTTTAATTAATGTTGCAATTCTGAGGTTCTCCTCGGGTTTTCGGTTTTTATATTCGGATACAAGCAATTCCGAAAAACCAAGAATAATATTGAATGGATTTTTTAGGTCGTGGGCTATTATTGAAAATAACTTATCTTTTGTTTGATTAATCAATTTCAGCTCATTATTTGTCTTACTTAACTGTTCCGATTGAATTTGTAACTCCTCCGACTGCTCTTCTATCTGATTTTGCTTTTCCATTAAAATAATGTTCGTCTCATTCAATGAATCACTTTGTGCCAGCAGTTCCTGATTCATTTGTTGAATTTCTTCGGTTCGGATAGCAACAGTATGTTCAAGCTCCGTTTTAATTCGTTTAAAAAAGGCAATCCGAATATTTGTAAAAGCAACTATAGCCCCAATTAGAAAGATTAATACTGCTATTTTAAAAAGCAGTGTATCCCAAAAAGGAGGTTTAATGTAAAAATTAAATAAAGCCTCCGATTGAGATTGTACATTATTCGGCCCAATGGCCAGCACTTTAAACGTATATTTTCCCGGATGAATATATGCAAACGAAGCTGTCCGGCGGTTTTCGACATCGTTCCAGGCTGTATCCAACCCCTCTAACTTATATTTATAGGTAACCTTGTCCGACTTTAAAAAATTAGGGGCTACATATTCAAATGTTATAGCATTTTGCCTGTAGTTCAGAACCGTATATGAAATGTTATTAATCGATTTTGTTTTCCCTTTTTCCGGATTAAATGGTTGATTAAAAATTAAAATATTTGATAGTTGGACATTGGAGCGAAAAGGTGTATTTTTAATCTCTTCGGGTTGAAAGAAATCAATCCCACGTGAGCCACCAAAAAACATTGTTCCATTTGGTTGAATTGTGGCCGCCCGGGGCATAAATTCTATTGACTGCAAGCCGTCGGCATAATTATAAAAATTTAGGGTGTAGGTTGTTGGGATAGTATTTTGCCGGTCGGTAATTTCAATTTTCACAAGGCCAGACCCGGTACTAATCCATATATCTCCTTTGTTGTCTGTAACAATTGCTTTAACATTCTCTACAAAATCCTTCCCTCCCATTTTAACAGGAACAAAACAATCCCGGTCTTCGTCATAAATATTCAGTCCTTCGGCTGTGCCTATCCAGACCCGGCCTCGTTTGTCGCAATAAATCGCATTTACATTATTATGAATTAAACTATACGGGTTATTTCGCTCCTTTCTGTATGTTTTTATCGTTTTTTCGTCGGATGAAATTCTCGAAATCCCCCAGGAGGAGGCAACCCATTTTCGATTTTTTGTATCTATGCAAACATCAAAAACCCAATTGCCACAAATCGCATTCACAGCAGTATCCGATTGTTGGAAGAGGTTGACCTCCCAAGTTTTCGTGTTTATCTTTGCTAAACCCTTCCCCTGAAGGCATGCCCATAAATTCCCGGAGAAATCTTCAGCAATATCGCGAATATCAGACCAATCGATAAGTACCTTATTTGTTATAGGATTTTTAAAAATTTCAAATCGTCCGGATAGCTCATTTAATTTTTGAAGACTACTTTGCCAGGCTCCGAGCCATATCTGCTTGCGACTATCTTCGAAAATGGCAAAGGTCGAACCTGAATTATAATTTGGATTTTTGTAAGCCGACACATTATAATATTTACTGGTATTGTTGGCAAAGTCGAAGTATGCAGCCCCGCCCTTATCGTAACCAAGCCATAAATTCCCTTTAATATCGTTACTGAGAGCAGTAATTGCCGGATCATTTAACGAAAAAGGACCCTTCGCGCCTAAATAATAATGATTAAATGGTTTATTTCGTTGCGTGTAATTTACTCCGCCATTAACAGAGCCAACCCATAAAAGCCCATCTTTATCTTCGAGTATGGAGGTAACCGGAGTGGATGATAAACTGTTGGTATTCTCAAATTCGTTTATAAACCTTGAGTATTGCCCTGTTTTACGATTAAAACTAACGAGACCGTCACTGGAACATATCCAGTAAATTCCCCTGGAATCTTTGAATATATAGTGCGCTCCATAACAAACATTGTCGAAAAGGTGCCTTTTTATGACACCGGTTTCTATATCTAGCTCTAACGTTCCTTTATTAATTGTGGTTGCCCACAACGTATTCTTTTCGGCCATTAAGTCTGTAAAAACAACATCTTTAAAATATTCGGGATAATCGCTTGCAGTATATTTTTTAATTTGTTTATTCTTAGGGTTGTAATAAACAAGACCTTTGCTGGAGAAGGCCATCCAAACCCCACCGGCAGGAGAACTTTCTGTTTGAGCAATATCATCAGAAAGCAGAAATGCCGGTTTTAAGCCAGAAGAATTGGAATACAATGTGTATTCTTCTGAATCATGCTTTTTAAAATATAACCCCTTGTTGGTCGAAACCCAAATATTCTGATCAATGTCTTCTTCAATATCGTTAATGATCGTTTCGCGCAATTCTGCCTTGTTTCTGTTTATAGGAAGGGTTTCAAATGCTTTGGTTGTTGCATTGTACATACATATTCCGCCATAGGTGGTACCAATATAAACAATGCCTTTCGATGTTACCAGTAAGCACGAAATTCGGTTGTTGGGGATGGAAGTTGAGTCGTTCGGATTGTGCTTAAATACTTTAAAACTATAGCCATCGTATCTGTTTAGACCATTTACAGTGCCAATCCATAAAAAACCCTGATGGTCAATTGCCATATTACTGACATGGTTATCCGACAAACCCTCTTCATAATCCAGATGAAAAAAATTAAGCAGTTTTTCCTGTGAGAAAGTCTTTCCAATATTTATTATTGTTATGACAGAAACTAAA
>JFJP01037321.1_pt1 | contig 48818 bp, 61 predicted proteins | sample 431651 | NCBI WGS metagenome assembly JFJP01 (sample SAMN02602958, study PRJNA72255) | Microbial mat metagenome, whole genome shotgun sequencing project. | biome: fresh water; feature: sink hole; material: water; isolation source: purple microbial (photo- and chemosynthetic) mats found in... | reverse complement strand
TCTCTAAACTACCCTCATATAGCAAAAATGGGGTAGTAAAAGTAGTCTGATATTGTATACAGTCATCAATATGCAAATTTATATTTTGCTCTCTAGCGATACAAGCTTTAGCTCCCCACCAAATATCATCATGAAAGTATGGCCTATTATATTTATCATATGTAAAAGGCAAGTCTTTTTCTAAAAGATAATCCGTGAGGGATATAATCTTTTTTATATACTTGAGATTAAACTTTAACTCTGCTAATTCTGCAAGAGCATCTGTATAACTCGCTCCTGTCAATATAAAAACGTTGTGTCCATCATCACTCAACTCTTGGGCATATTCTTCAAAACCTTTAGGATCACAGTCAATCACACCATGCAAGTCAATACTAATATTCATATTACAATTATACTATATAATTAATCTCTCTAAATTAACAAGATAATATATATTTAAATGGAGGGTATTATGATATTTTCAATAAGTCAAACTGATTGACAAATTTATAATAGAAGAATAACTTAATAATTGGAGGATAAAATGTTATTAGAATATTTTAACAAGCATTTACAAGATCATTGGTCTACATATGGATTGGATACACAATATAGAATAGAAGAAACTGATAGTGAGATATTTTTAATATTTCAACATTCTCAAGGATTGTTAGATTGGATTTTTAATTTTACGTTCCCTTCAAAACCATACAGAGATCAGTCTTTTATTTGGAGGGCTCATGGTGGTTTTGTAAAAGTATGGAAGGCTGTAGAAGATGTAATTGCAAACGAAATTAGAAAACTTTCTAAAGATAAAAAACTTATTATTTTAGGATATAGTCATGGTGGGGGTATTGCTGTTCTCGCTCATGAGTATTTTACTTTTCATGGTAGAAATCCAGATACTTATGCCTTTGCAGGCCCAAGAGTATTATTCCTCCCTCCAAAAGAATTAAAGGAGAGATTTATTAACTTTCATTCAATTAGAAACAAGGGAGATATAGTTACACACGTTCCATTTGAATTTATGGGTTTTAGAACTGCTGGGAAGTTAGTAGTATTTGGAAAAGGATTTAGGCTTATATCACCAAGGTGGCATTATCCTGATAAATATCAAGATTCATTAAAAGATAAATAAAAAAAGCATATATAATAACTAAGGAGTATAAAAATGTCAGAAAAATTAAAACTATTTGGAACGAGACTTTTAATAAAAGAAGATTTTGTAGAAAAGAAAGATTTGGAAAAAACAGCAAGTGGACTATTTATTCCAAGATCAAATAATCCATCTGATAGACTTTATAGAGGTGTTGTAATTGGGGTTGGTGATGAAGCCAAGAAAGTAAAGGTTGGAGATACAGTTGTTTATGATAAAATGGGACCTGCTCCTTTTAAGGTAAATGGTGAAGTGTTTGAAATGCTTGATGAGTCAGCAATTATAGGTGTTTATGCATGAGACAAGCCATTGTAAATGTTGATTTAGATTTTTTTACTAAACCATATTACAAAGGTTCTTATTATGAAAGTCAAGATTGGCAGAGTAGTCCAGATTTTAAATCAACAGCCAAGAAATGGATTAACACTCAAGATTTTGTAGGAACATTACCAATAGAAGATAAATATGTAAGAGGGTGTCTTGTAAAAGATGACCAGCAACCACTTTTTTATTGGGATAAACTTATTAGAACAAAGTGGATTGAGCCTAAGATGTTTGATATTATACATTTTGATGCACATCATGATATGTATATGTGGCATGAAAAGGATCATTATTTATCAAAAGATGGCCTTTCTTCTTATCATCCGTTTGAAGCAATGCTCGCCCCATTTCAAATGGGGTGGGTAAACAATTTCATATGGGTTCACCCTGATTATGTTGAGCCAGTGTTGCCTGATGTAAAATCACTCTATCCAAATGCTAATGTCACTGCAATAAATTGGAGTGATTGGAATTGGAACAATCATAGTTTGAAGTTTTTGTCTGTTGTAACAAATAAAGAAATGTGTATAATAAATGAAGGCATGTTAGAAGACTTTTCAAAGATAATACAAGATTGGTAAAAATAAAAGCGGCATTAAGCCGCTTTTTTTATACAAGATATAGTATGAATAAACCATCATTTCCATTATTGTTTTCTACTGATAATGAATTCAACTCACTAGCCTTTGTTCTTAAAATAGAGTCATCACTTGTATATGATTTAATTAAATTTACACATAAACAATCAGGATTATTACAACAAATAGAACATTATACTGGAACAATTAAGGTTAAAGATATATCATATTTAAAACAATATCTCTTTGCAAGAGAAAAAGATTTAGATGAAAAATATAAACAAAAAAGAATAAAACTTATTTTTGAAATGAGAGAATGTTATTTTATTAAGAAAGAAATGGATTTTAATGTAAATATATTAAGACAATAATATTGTTTAGGAGTATAAAATGACAAGAGAGGAATATGCTAAATCTCTAATAGCAGATAAATATAATAACTATAATATAATGATTCCATATGATGAAGTAATAAATAGTCTTTGGTCAGGTGAATTGATTGATGTAAAGTTAAATGATGGTAGTGTTGAATTAGTTGATAGATTAGTTGAATTCACCCTTTGTTCTCTTTATTCTTATTATTTTATTGATAGATATTGTTATACCTTAGATCCTGTAAAAGGACCTGTTCCTTTTAAATTACATGATTTTCAGAAAGAGGCATTACAATCTTTTCAAGAAAATAGTAAAGTTATATTTAGAAAATGTCTTACAGAAAATAACTATATTCTTACTCAAGATGGACAATATAAATCCATTAAAAACATAAAACAAGGTGAGCTAGTAGAAACAATCAAAGATGGTATTCAAACTTGGACTAAAGTTATAGATGCTTGGAAGAATGATGAACTAAAAGATATAATAGAGATTCATCTTTGGAATGGATCAATTATTGAATCAACACTAGACCATAAAATAATGACAAGTGAAGGCTGGAAAGAGGCTCAGGATTTAACTATTAAAGATAAAATAATTTTATCAGACAATAAGTTTGGTGATTTTGAATTAGAATATGATGAAATGGCAAAAATAATTGGTTATTATGTTGCTGATGGTAAAGCAGCAGAACCTACATTTACTAATACTAATAAAAAATATATTGATGAAATATATGAAGCATCGAAAGTATTTACAGATATCAACCCTTATATTAAACATAAAAAACAAGAAAATTATTTAGATAGATATGATGTTAGATTTACTAGTCATCATAGAAGCAATAAAAGAACATCATTTCAAGATTTTGGATCTAAATACAATTTAGACAAAAAGTCTAATGATAGATATTTTTCACCAGAGATTATGAATCTTAATAAAAGACAACTTTCTATTTTATTAAACAGGATGTTCGCTGGAGATGGATGGGCTGGATTTGGCTTCGGAAGAAAAAAACAAGGTGATTTTTATATTGGGTATGGAACACCTAATAAAACACATGCTTTTCAACTTCAACGATTATTAGGAAAATTTGGTATATGGTCTAAGATAATACCAAATAACTATAAAAATTATAATACTTTTTATAAAATTATAATTCCAAATAAAATTCATATATTGAAATTTATACAAGAAATAGGAATATATGATAAAACAGATAGTAACTATATTTCATTATTAGAAAATCATATTAAATATAAACAAAAAGGTGAATATAATACTATTAGAAAGATAGTTTATAAATCTAATCCTAAAATAACATATGATATAACAACCGAATCATGTGATTTTATTGCTAATGGTGTATTGGTTCATAACTCAAGGCAGGTTGGAGCTTCTGTTATATCAGGAGCGTATGCATTATGGAGAGCTAATTTTCAAAAAGCTCAAAAGATAACAATAATATCTTTAACAATGAATGATGCTCTTGCCTTTAAAGAAAAAACAATAGATTTGAATTATCATGATATGCCAGGTTTTCTTAAATCAAAGGCAACAAGAGATGGATATAGTAAAACAAAATTAAAACTTGCCAACCTATCTCAAGTTATGGTTAAGAGTAAATCAAAAGATGCAGGGCGTGGTGATACTCCTTCTCTTGTAATTGTTGATGAAGCTGCGTTTAATGAATGGATGGATGACATATGGCTTGCTCTTGAACCATCATTGGATAAAGGTGGAGACTGTATTATTATCTCTACAACAAATGGTGTTGGTAATTGGTATCATTCAACTTATACAAAAGCTTCTGAAGGATTAAATGAATTCCGCCCTGTTTTTATTCCATGGTGGAGATATCCAGGGAGATCAAACCCTTGGTTAGAGGATATACTTGCTAAGCGTAAATCTGGTGAAATGACTATTGAACAAATTGAAGAATTTGTTGAGGCTGAAAAAAGAAAACAATTGTCTTATGAAGGGCCTGCTAAAGATGGTCCGTGGCTTTGGAAAAGAAGGGCTAATGCTAAAACAGAAAGAAACTTTAGTCAAGAAATATTAGCTGATTTTCTTGGTTCAGGAGAAACTATTGTGACATTAAAAACAATACAACGCCTTGAAGAAGGAAAGAGAACCCCACAATGGATTGATACTCTCCCGAGTGAAATAATAACTGACCCGGTTCATGGGCTTTGGTGTTGGAGAGATAGATATTCAGGCGGGCAATATATGCTTACTGCTGATACAGCAACAGGCCATGGTAAAGACTTTTCTGCTTTTGAAGTTATTGATGTATATAAAAATGAACAAGTTGCTGAATTTAAAGGACAAGTTCCAACTGATACTTGTGGAGAAATAATTAAAAAAGTTGCTCGTTATTACAATAATGCTTATGTTATGATAGAAACAAATCACCCTGGTCCTGCTGTATTTAATGAGGTATTTAGATCTAAAATAGATCCATATGATAATGTTTATGTAAAGAGAAAGGGTAATGGTTACGTTTCATGGGAGACAACACCAAAAAGTAGAGTATTATTAGTTGATTCTTATTTTAAAGATTTAGAAAATGCAACAACAAGAATATATTCTGAACGTTTAATTGAAGAAGTAAAAACATTTGTTTGGTATGATGATGGAAAGCCTGAAGCAATGAAAGGTAATAATGATGATCTTGTAATAGCTTATGCAATATTTTGTCATAATAAGGATTTTGTGTTTTCTTCAAGGCCTATGAATATATCAACATCAAGAACGTCTGCAAATGATTTAAATGCAGAAGCAGTAGATTTAAAATGGCAAGAAAGAGAAGACGAGATTCAAGATACATATGGTATGTCATTATTAGAATATTATTGGGTGCAAGGTATACCTATACCTCCTGAATATAAGAAAATTAAAACGATTGAACAGGAGTTAGAAGAGAGTTTATGAAAAAAGAAATAGTTGAAAGAGAAGTAATCACTGCTATTTTTAATGGGTATAGAATATTTCCATGGAATGAAAATGTTCATGTCCTTGTATATGATTCGACTAAATATCCTGTTAGAGACTTTTCAGTTGTATTTGATGAACAAAAAAATATAAAAATGATTGGATATGACATGAGTGAAGCTTATTATGGCAATCAACCTCCAAAACATAATTATGACAATCTTTATTATATTAGAGATTATGACAAAGATAATTACATATTCTTTAATTCTGATTTTAAGATATTAGGTAAAAATATAGTGTTTACAAAGTATGATTGCATAAATGGCGAAATTTGTGCTAAAAGCGAAGATATATGGTATGTAATAAAACCAGATGAAGTTACCTTAGAGGAGGCATAAAAATGGAAAGAAATATAGATGAATTTTTACAAGATCCTGAACAACAAACAAGATTAGAGACAATGACAGAGGGTGAATTTTATTCAGAGTTGGAAAAGAATATTTATGAAGCAATTATGACACAAGTTTCTCCATTTCAAAATATTCAACCAACTAATTCATCTGATACTAATTTAGAACCTCTTTCTCTTTCAAAATCAACAAGAGAATATGCTTATGGTGGCAATTCAGCAACAGTTGTTAGAAGACAAGATAAAATAAATCTATCAAAAAATAAAGATTTAAATATTTTAAAATCAACAATTAGATCTGCTTTTGAGGCTATTATAGCAGCAAGTAATAAAACTGAATTATCAAGTCAAGTTTTATCTGCTCTAAAACAAACTGAAAAAAGACTTGATCAACAAATAGAGCAAAGATTAAAAGCAGAAGAAAAAAATACATAAATATAAAAGCACCTTTAAGGTGCTTTTTTTATTTGTTAAAAGCATATATATTACAAGAGGTAGTTATGATTATAGGTGATAAAAATATTAGAATTGAACCATCTGAGTTTAAAGGCAAAGTTTATGTTGGTATAAGACAATGGTATGAAGCTGATGGTGAAATGAAACCAGGAAATAAGGGTATAAATTTATCCATTGAAGAGTGGGATGAATTTATGTCAAAACTTAATGATATTAAGCTTGAAATAGACAGGGTTAGAAAATAATGGAATATTGGTATAATTCTTTAGACAAGACGCCTGAAGAAGTAAATCAAATTCTCGATTGTCAACTATATAGTGCTACAGATTTTGTTGATGTCAATCATTATACACATCCAAAAATAATTACTGATTTACATGCAGACACTTTATTTGAAGCAGCTGAAGTTATTTCTATGTTTGATCCTAAAAAAGAATGGATTATCAATACAAATGATAACCTAAACATTACTTTTGATGTCATCAAACAAGTTATAAAAAACAAAAAAGATTTACCACATATCCAACTCTGCCCAATGTTTAGATCCCCTCCAATAAGAGAATATGGTTGGGCTGATTCTGATCATGCTAGTATGATTCAAGAAATGTTAACAACTATAAGTTATGGAGTTGATTATATTTATATAGAATCAGATGAAGACAATATGCCTAAACATGATAACTGGATAAATGATATTCATTGGATTAGAGAGTTTAGAGATAAAGGATTTTATAAAACTAAAATAATGGTTGATTCAGTAATTCACCGCCAATATATATTTTCATACTCGCCTATTGATTATGATGGCGTTGTTTGGTCAAATAAAGGTATAATGAATTGACTTTCAATGAAGCTTTTAGAGATCATTTTAAAAATAAATGGTTTTACAATAAAGCCATCCATCTATATTTTAAAGCCATTGAACCTAATAAGATTATTTTTATTGAAGAAAATCATGGTTTATTAGAAAAAATAGATTTAGATTTTGAAATAAGCAGTGATATAATGGGTGATTCAACTGAAGTTAACAATAAGACATATTCTTTGCTTGAATCAAGCTATGCTAAGGATTTATTATTAGGAGATAAAAGATGAGTGTAATAAGACACGAAATTGGTGAGGCATTTATGGTTGGCAAGTATTTGAAAACAAAATGTCTTTATTGTAATAAAGATTTTTATCTTAATAATCATTACCATAAAAAGAATATAGAAATAGCATGTTCATTTTGTGGTGAAAAACATATCAATACAAGTAACAAGAAAATAATTCTAAAAAAACTAAAATAATTTTTCCAGCATTTGATTGACTCAACTTGTCATTTATGTATTATCTGAATAATCTGTTATATTAAATATAAATGTTATAATTTGTTTTAAATCTTTAATATTTTCTTCTGTTGGCAGAATTACTTCATCATCTTTAAAATAGCTCTCCCAATCATCTTCTGTCATATCTTGAAGAAACATATCATGATCTATTCCAAGAGAAAATACTCTTCCTCCTTTTTTTATTATTACATAATAAAGAGGATATTGATTATTTTTAAAAACCATATAATTTTCTAATTCATTGTATTTCATTATTATCCCTTATATACATTTTACCCAATGTCTATTGTTTACTTTTATGCCATTCCACACTTCATTATTTTCATCTCTTGCATAAATAGCTACTACTCTTTCATATAAAAATAATCTTTCATACCATTTTACTTTTGTTAGGTTTCCATTTTTATCATTTAATAATAAAGTACCTGGAGTATATTTTTTATCAATATGTGCTAATACCCACCCTGATACTGCTATTGGCACTTGGTGTTGCTTAGAATTATTTCCAACACTTGTTCCAAAAGTATCAGTGCATATACCAACAACTCCTTTTTGAGCTCTTTTACTACATTTAGTTAATCCTAAACCAGTTTCATAATAACAAATTCCTGGTATTGATTCATTATCTAATAATAGTTGAAAATCTGCATAGTCATTCCAAACAGCATTATAAACTTTTGTTGCATAAAAACATCCATTATAATTTAATCTGTCTGTTGCAATTGGCATTGTTGTTGTTATATCAAACCTTCCATCTGCTTGTGTTGTTCTTGCAGTAAATATTGGTGCTGTAATAGTTGAGTTTCCAGCCTCCCATTCACCAGATGATGTCTTGTATTTTAATACAGCGCTTCCACTTTCTTGTTTGACTTCAAATGTTCCATCTTTATTAATTGCAGAAGATGAATTTCCAATTATAAAAGATGAATCTACAACTTCTACAACTGTTGAATTTACAGTAGTAGTTGTTCCTGAAACAACAAGATTTCCTAAAATAGTAACTGTATCTTGATTAACACCTAATAGTTCTGTAGCAGAAGATCCATTATAAGATTCAATAGATAATTTATCTCCAGTTCCATTTCCAATTCTTATATGGAGAGTGGAATCTCCGCTATTATCAGTTCCAAATATTGTTGCTGTATCAGCTGGATTTATAGATGTTATATTAATTCTATCAGTTTCTAATGTACTAGATGTTGGCAATGAAATACCAGTTGATAAAACAAGTTTTCCTCCATCAACACTAATTGATTCATCTCCTATATAAATTGTTGAAGCATCTGTATGAAGAGTATTACAATAAATATCAGCCCATTTTAATTCTGCAGTTCCAAGAGAACAAGTATAATTTGTAGATGGATTTAAATTACCAGAAACAAGACCACCTGATGATAAAATATAAGGATGAGTATGATCACCTGTTGCCAATTGACTAGATCCAGTTCCTATATCACCATTAGTATTTAATACTTCAAATGTTACATCACTTGATTTTATATAATTTTCAGTATGACTTGAATTATTATGAGAGAAAAAATATTTATTAGTTGTTCCTTCAGCCAAGTCATTAGTTGTTTTTAAAGAAAAATCAGTATTAAAATTAGTAGAACTATATGTTCCACTTGATATTATTGCTTTATATTCATCACCATCCCACATATAAATAGTTTCTTCATCTTTTACAACCATACAATCTCCAACAACTCCACTTGTTGGAATATTTATCAAACTATCAACTGGTTCTTTCCAACTTATATTTAATTTAGATGCTGCAATATTTGCACTAGATGAAATATCTGAATTTGTTATTGATCCATCTTTTATATCTATACTTTGAATTGAATCGTCTCTTATATCTCTAGATCCATCTATATTTGGCATTTATCCCCCACTTGTTAAACTATTATATCCTATGTTTATATATTTGTCCATCTGTTGGATTTATTGGAAATGCCATATCTTCCTCCAATTTTACTTTCTCCAATTGACTTTTCTATAACTATTTCACCTTGAACAATTTTAAATTTCTTTCCTTCTTTTGTAGTTGGATATTTTCCATATTTATCGCCAACATCATTTTTAATTTTTTTAAAAAAAGAACTAAAATCACCACCCATTTCAGTGATTTTATTTTCTAACGTTGTCATATCATTTCCCTTTAAAGCATATTCAATTCCAGTATCATATATATCTTGAGCAACTGATTGACTTTGTATTTTTTCTAATCCTGGAACTGAAGAAGCATGAGCTCCACCTAATAATGCTATACTGAGCGCCGCTCCAGCTATCCATTTTTTAGCTGTCTGTCCAAAACCTTCAGTAATAAATCTTTCCTCAAGAATATATAATTCTTTTTTTGAAAAATTTAAATTACACTCTTCTATTGCATTCCTAAACTCTCTTCTTTTTTCTAACTCTTTAATATTTAAAGCTTTGTTAAAATTCATTTCTATCTCCTATTGTTTAAATAATGATTTAAAAAAATATACTTTGGCTTCATCAAAAGAATTGAATATATTTTTTTGTTTAACAACCCATAATGACAAACGATTACCAGGATCAAATTTTTCATCTTTAAATTTAAATCCTTCACCTGCAAAAGAAAACCATATATATATCAGTCTAACATTTATAAAACCTTCTTTATCACTCTCATCAATATAATGATTTTCTGTATATCCAAACAGTATTGATGGGAAACTGCTTTTTAAATCAACATTACAAATATATTTCATTAATACTCCGAATTATAAACGCCAAAATCAGACTCATCATAATGAATAACAAGTGTTATTTTAGTTGATACAACACCACTTATTTTATCATCTTTTCTATCTTTAAATATACCAATTTGTATAGATAGTCTATTATCAGATATTTTCTTAATTGTAATAAAATTTAAATCTTCTGGTATTCTTATTTTAAAATCTTGTTGTAAATCAGAAGCTTTACCACCAAGAGATATATCCTCAAATAAGCCCATTAATATATAAGTATTAAGACTTGAGTTTTTTGAAAATATATCTCTTATTGTTCCAACTTTTTTACCTATCATTAAAACCCCATAAATATAAAGTATAATTATTATTATTTAATAAATTATCTTTGTCATAAAGCACATATAATATATGATATTAAAAACAATTACTTTAAATAAAGAATATATTTTTTCAGAAAATGAATTTAGCATTCAAGAAAATGTTAAATTTAGAAACCTGATAATAAAAAAAGCACTTGTTATCAACAATAATTATATTGTAGATTTTGAAACAGATAAATATATTATAGAAATTAAATCTTCTCATGGATGGTATAAAGAAGATTTAGAAAGTGGCAAGATAGGTGCAAAAAACAAGGCTGCACAAGAATATGCAGCCTCTATAAATAAAGAATTTTTATTTCTATTAAATGTTAAAGACTACTCTTTTCTAACTTAGTATCAATTTTTTCTATTATTTTTTGTAAAGAAGATGTGTTTATATTTTCTTCTAATTTATTAGAAGATAATTCTGTTCTATCATTAGATATTCTTCCTTTTAATTCAATAGCAGTTTGATTCCAACTATATTCATTATTAAATGTGAACCATGTTTCGCCGTAACATTTATTATAGCCACCTTCTTTTGCAAGTGGTTTGTTTTGGATAGGAACTTTACTATCTTCAAAATAACACCAATCAAGAATACGCCAAGCCCCATCATCTGCTAAATAAATAGACCAGGCATGTCCACCTTTTGGTGCTGTAGGAGAAGACTGAACATTTCCAGCAGCTACTTTTACTCTCCAATTAGGAATGTCTGCTGCTATACAAAGAGCAGTAATCAATATAGCTCCATCCTCGCATTGATGAGATATTAATCCATTTTTGAAAATGAATGTGTGTGTGTCAGCAACTTCAAAATCTCTCATCATAACTTTTTCGTTCATATCTTCTATTGACTTTATAGAAATTTCGGATATATCTTTATAGCCATAGTTTTTATAATAATGACTTTTTTTATTTTTATATACTGCATATGGAAGATTTTTACCCCAACCTCCACGATCACCTGAATAAATAGATAGAGATTCTCCCAATTGAAGCCCTATTCTTTGAAGATCTTCTGTGAAATTTTTACAAGATGTATAAATTATCCATTCTCTATTATTAACAGATCCTCCAACATTTTCTCTATTATCATAATATCCATCACCAAGAATAATGCCTTTAAGAAATGCTCTTAACTTGTTTTCTGGAAGATGGAAAAACCACTCAGGTATCGTAATATCTAAACTACTTTCTTTAAATTCTTTTAATATAGATTTAAATTTATCATCTTTGAATGTTATAATAGGAACTCCATTATTATTTGTTCTATCAAAAAAATTAATGCCATGTTCTTCTAATATTGGCATTATTTCTTCATAAGTGTCATATCCTGATGTTGTTATTCTATTGTTTTGTTTTGATCCTTCTGCTACATAGTGGCCAATAACAAAACATAAATCTTCATCTAAATATTCATTATCAATTATTTCATATGGAAGTTTTTTGACAAATGGCATTTTACTAGACCACGAATTAGAAAGATCAATATCAGATAGATATGTTTTTTTATAAATACTAGGACCTGTTTTATTATAATCTGATGTTCTTGACCAAAATGGATGATTAGATGTTGAATCAACAGACTGACCATTTCTGAGATTAACTTTAAATAGATCTAATTCACCTTTCTCCCATATTTTAATTATTGGTTTATAACAGTATTCTGATTCTTGAAAATCATATGATAATACCTCATCACCAATATTTAATTCTCCAACTGTTTTAATTCCATTTTTTGTATATATTTTTTCATATGTTGCAATACAATCTCCATGTTGTGATTGTAATGTCTCAAATGGGAACTGCCAAAACTCAGGTGTCTGGTTTAGATCATCATCATATTTATAAGTAAGGAACTTGACAACCCATTGTTGGACTGCAAGAGCTGTATCATCTGGTTTGGATTTCTTAAGCTTATATTTATTTATTATATCTTTTAATAATTCATCATTAGTAGATATAAAATTCTTGACATCTACCCCAATTCGTTCTTTTTTTCCTCTCAATGCTCTCCCTGAATAAATAATTGGTGATTTAGGCCACTTATCATTATAATAACTTTCATTCTGTAATCCCATTTTTTTAATCTCCTTTTTTCTGAATAAATTAAACATTTAATTTCTCCTGGCTGTTTCAATATTAAACATAAGATCTATAAACTTTCTTTGCTTCATTTAAAACCTGATCAAATGTCATACTAACTCCTTGTTAAAATAAATTCCTTACTAGGTTTTCATTTTCAAAAATTGCTGCTGCAATAGAACCAAGTTTGGATTTCTTTTCTTTAAAAACCCAACATGAACTTTTATGTATAATAAATCTACCATCATCTAATGTTTGAAAATCCCAATCTTCTTCCTTATCTGAGAGTTTTAAGTTAAATTCAAGAAAAACATCTTCTTTAGAAAAAACAAACCCTGTTGTTGTTTCCATTCCAAAATCATGTTTCATTTTACTGCATTTTACTGCTATAAATTCTTTTCTATGTCCTGTAATTATAAGTGCTATCATTTTATTATCTTTGTAATTTTATCACAAAAAACAACAAAGATAAGCATAAATAGCCAATCTTCCTCTAGTAAGGAATGACCCTGTTTTCCAAGTAACATATAAAGGAACAGACACCGTCAATAATCCTATCAATGCATCTAAACTAGTAGTTGCAAGGATAGACGACCTTATGAATACTTTCAATAATAGAGTTGATTGGGTTTTATTAGCATTATTTACTAATGAATATGAAGTTTTAAGCAAGTATTGGGATGGTGGTAATGGATCCATCCCAGATGAATTTTATAACAAAGGGCCACTAGCAGAAGCATTAAGATATTATCATGCATTTAGTAGTTGGGAAATACCCAAGACAATCAAACTATAAAAAAAGGAGCCAACTGGCTCCTTTTTAATTAACTATATTGTTTTCTGAATTTGTCAGCCATGTCAATCATGCCTGATGTATCACCACCTTTTTTATCATCATAACTTCCAAGGTTAATATTAACATTAAATCCATCTTTTTGTGGATTAATTAATTTTGCCTTAATCTTGAGCAACTCTATTTTTTGATCTGTTCCCTTCATTTTAAGATCAAGAGCCTTTGCCATTGCTTCTCTCGTTGCAGGATTTTTATCCCCGTCTATGTCGATTTGATCACGCATAAAGTCGTATAGTTCATCTGCTCTATCTCTATCTTGAGTTACTGATTCTACTACATCTGCAGCTATCTCATTCATTTGTTGAATTTGTAGTTTTTGTAGTTCTAACAATGAGTCTTCTTGTTTTACTATTTCTTTTGATTCTTCCATTAATAAATAGATCCATTTTCATTAAAATATTTTTTTAGTGCTTTGTAATAAGAGTGTTTAATATTATATGTTGCACATATAATTTTCCATGATTCGTTTTCTTGAAACAAAGTATTCAGATTCTGCCAATCATCATCTGAATACTTGGATTGTTTAAAGAATCTTTGCAATATTTTGCCAGAATTTGACATTTTTTGTTAAGCCCTCATTTATTATTAATTCTTTTTCATTATAATTAAATGATTCGTCAATAATGTCACTAATTGCCATTTTATTTACAGCATCTTCAACACCTTTAAGAGCTCCTCTTTTTTCAAAGTTATCTGTTTTAAATGATACTCCTGCAACTTCAAGAGCATTGATAACTTTCTTTTTTGCTTCTTTTGAATCATCAAAGTCAAAATCTACGGTTTCATCTTTTTGGAATTTAGACATAAATTCACCATATTCGCTTGATCCTCTTTTTACTTTAAAATCAGGATCTTTTTTTGTTCCATTATTCATAAGTGGCAATTTTATTGGAACTCCAATTTCTCTTGCTTTAGCTCTGGCAACTGGTCCTTGCCATGTGATAACACCTGTTGGTGGGCGAACAAGACCATAATAAGTAGCTTCACCAGTTTCTAATTTGATTGGAAATGATTGTTCAAACTTTATTTTAAATGTATTTACACCAGTTTCTTTAAAATCAGTTGGTATTTCAATTTGCATCTTTTTAAACTCATCTGCAAGTTTTTCTGCAAAATCTTGAACTTGTTCTTTTTCGTCATCAGTTAAATCTTTTGCAGCCTTTTTATTAAGAAGAGACTCAATAGCTTTCATCTTATTTCTCAACGCAGTTGGTATTTCCATTTTAGCAACTTCTCGGTCACCTTCAATTGCTTCTACAGGGCTTTTTTCTGTATAAGCTTGAATATCTCTTATCATTGCTTTAAGAACTGTAGTATCAGACACTTGATTTTCAAATTCTACAATTTTTGCTAATCTTTCAGCCATTTTCTCTGCATCTTTCATGCTGAGTGAAAATCCTGGTGTTGCTTCAAAACTTTCTTTAGCTTCTGATATATCATTTAAAAAATCATCAATATTTTTTTCCATATAATAACTCCTCCACAGGAATAAACTTCTTTAATTATCTTTATTAAATTAATATAAAGATGAAAAAACAGGTGGCATATTACAACCACCTGGTGTTTATTCTGTTACATAAATAGTATTTGAACCTTCATAAATATCTTCTTTATGATCAAGCATAATTTTTAAGAACTTTCTGATTAGATTTGGTGACCAACCATAAGATTTTGCAAATCTAAAAAAGTCCCGTTTATTATATTCTCCAATTTTTTCTAAATATTCTTGTAATATTTCAACTAAAGGTATGAATTTTTTATATTTTGAAGAATCAAACACTCTTTTTATATTCATAACAACTTCATTATGAATAAATTCTTGTGAAGCGTTCCCATTATCTTCACACATCATTTGATGAGCATAATCATCAATATCATAATTATCTCTATGTTTTTTATTCTTTATAGTATAAAACTTTAAACATCTTTTAGCAGTTAATGAAAAGTAATTAAATGCTGTTGCTTTTTGACCACTACTTGTAATAAATTCAGGATTAAATTTTGGTAATGCTTTAAGACATGCCTCAGAAGCTTCTTGATATAAATCATCATAATTTTCCCATACAGTAAATCTATGTGTGAAAATAATGCCATTTATTATCTTGCCAATTTCCTTGAATATCTTTTCTCTTAAAACTTCCATTTTCCAGCGTTCATCAAAATCAACAGTTTTTAAAAAACTTTGTTCACAAAATTTAATACCTTTTTCTTTATCACTGAGCATACAATCTTTTCTTAAAACATCAATTCTTTTATAATACTCTATATAATCTTCAATCCACTCTTGAACTTTTTGATTATCAAAATAATTAGACACTTGAGACCCTACTAACCATTTGCTTCAGAGTCTAATTCTTTTCGTATTTTTGATACAATATCATCATAATAGATACGATCAAATGTTGTAATAGCTGCATTGAGTGGATCTGGGCTATCAGTAAATGGCATTGAACCATTAGATGTAATTACTTCAGCTGTTTCCACAGCAGATTCACCGTCACCATCTCTTCTCCAAGATAGTTCTACTTTTTCATTTCCAGCACCAGAAGTTATAAATTCTTTAACTGTTAATCTTAATTTATTATATTTAGCATTCTCTTCTTGTTTATCTTCTTTTGCACTCTTGTCAAGAGGAGACTCTTCATCTTCAGGTGTTGAATCTAACTCTTCTGCAGCCTTTAAAGAAATTTGGTCAAGATCTAAACCAAGTTGTTTTAAAATAGATTGAAAATTAAGAGGAACATCATTAACAAATTGTTCTTTCGTAAATTTCTTAATTTTAGTTTTTTCATTAATAGTTAATACTAGACTTAATACTTTATCTTCATCATCAGTTTTTTCTTCATCTGGTTTTTGTTCATCCACATCATCTTTTGTGGTTTTTTTATTTGCTTTTTTAGTGTCAACAACAGAGTCACTCTTTTTTAAATCTTTTGATTCTTCATCTTCAAATAGTGATGAAAATCCAACTGAACTGCCTTCAATTATTTTTTTCTTTTTAGGTTTTTTACCAGTTAGGCACTCATCTATGAAATCATCCATAGTGATATTCGGCATAAGTTCATTCCCCCTTTTTTGATTTTTCTATAAATGTGTTGGGAGTTATTTTTTGATGTTCTAATTCTTCTATTTTTTGCATTTCTTGAACTATTTTCCAAGACTCATAAGATTCTTTGCTTACTGTCTTTCCATTAATTTTAAAATATTTACCAACTATTGGAAGACCAGAAATTGCACAATAATGTCTATCAAATCCAAATATATTCATAATGTTTCCAAACTGACCACTTGCTTTATTATTTCCTTCTTTTAAAGAAGAAATTAAATCTAAAAATTGTTTATTAAATTCTTGATAAACAAATTCTTCATTATCAGATAATCTATTCTCTAATTTATTTCTTAATTGATTATATCTTAAAAAGACATATAACTCTCTTGTAAGATTACCTTCTTTATCTAAAATATCCATATTAACTCCTATATTTTTATAACTTTTTGTATTTCAAAATTAAAAGGGGATGATAACAAATAAGCATTTGCTATAACATCCCCGACTTTTGCAATATATTTAACTGAAGTAGTATTCCAAAGTGTTATTATAATATAATCATTACTCTTTTTAATAAATCGAGAAAGAACAACTATTCCATTTTGTTTTGCTAATTGTTCATCATTTGTAATCATCATAACATGATTATCATCAACACTAACTTTAAACTGAAGATTTATTATTTTTCTTTCATTTGGTAAAAGGATAAAATCCTCTACCGTTTTAATAATTATTAATCCATCATTATGTTTTTTTGATGGAAGATGATTAAAAAATATTTTATCAAATTGTGGATTCGTTTCTATTTTTAAATTTTCTAATGACATAATTATTACCTTTCTTGTTTAATAGTAATAAATATGCATTTTAGAGACGCAGTTTAGAGATATTATGATATTTTCATATTTTCTTTAGCAGTCATAATAAACTTGCTAATAAAATCTTCTTTTTTTACATCACCTACTTTCTCTAAAGGTTTAATAATAGAAGGGCGAGACATATGTCCATTTGTATTATATTTACCAATTGCATTAACCCATTCAACTAAACCATTCCTCTCTTTAAGAGATAATCCACCCCATGCATTCTTTAATAACTCACCAGCTATTTCCATATTGCCACCTGCAACAGCATTTCTAATTTGTAATAAAACATCTCTCTCATTCTCATCACTAATACTTTCTATTGTATTAGCTCTATCCATTGTTGGGAAGTATGATGTTCCAATTGTTGTCATCATAACACCATCTTTTGTGTTTTGTACCTTTCCACCACCCATTTCATGAACAAGTTCTTCAGCTAAAGCCTTCTTAGCACTCGTTCCATCTTTACCATATGTGTCTTTACTCTCTTTAAATAATACATCTAACTTTTTACCATCAACTCCCATTGATTCAATTAGACTATCATAATATGTAGATTTTTTTAATCCGGCTTGTAATAAAATTGATGCTTCATTAATTTTTTCACTTTTTTGAACTGATAGCCAATCTAAAAAAAGCTTTGATACTCTTGACATACTTTACCTCTTATTTAAAATTTTATATGCGACCATGAAATATTATTACCATCTAAGATATCTAAAAATTCATTTACTCTCATTGATCTAACTTCAAATATAATCAAATTATTTTTTATATGTTTTCCATTTATATGAAAATCATAAACTGATTTACTCCAAAAAACATTATTAAACTTTGCAAATTCTGTTAATGGTATTCCTATATTTGTTGTTTGGGCAACTGGTTTTATTGTTCCTTTTTCTACATTATTCGCCATTTTTTTCTATTGTAAAAGAACTATTAATAAGAGTATCTAAATCTAAAGGATCCTTTTGCTTTGATGATAAAATTACAAAAGGATCCTTGTCTATTAAAGAAATAGCTTCTTCAAGTTCTGTTTTTTTGATGTTAAATCCACGAGCTTTAAGAGCTTTGAATAATTTACTGCTATTCCAAGATTCGGCTATACATTCACCTATCTCATTATTAATTTCATCCCAATAACGAACTTGATAACCGCTTTCTTCTACTAAAACAATAAATTTCACTACAACTCCTTATTTACTTCCAGGTGAATATTTTTTATTTACAAAGTTTTTAACAGCCATACCCGAACCAATTGTCACCACCAAAGGACCCCAGATATATGTAAATACTTGCAAAAACTCTACATATTTAGACATATCAAAAGCATCCCAAAATGAACCTACAATTCCACATACTCCAAATACAATAAAAGAAAAATTTATTATATTTTTAGATGCTGAACTTGATTTTTTATCAACAGGTTCTGGAGATGCTCCTATTTCGTAATTCATTGAAGATTCTTCAAGTTGTTGTGCTTGTTTTGTTAAGGCTTCTGCCCTTTCTCTCATTTCTTGAGGTGAGAGTGCCGATGTTGAACCTTGATTATTCATTTTCATTCCTCCATATGTTTTATCTTTATTAAATATGGAGAAAAAGTTATATTTTAAGAATTAAGTTTTTCTTTTGCATTTGTTGAAGTAATAAAATCAATTACTTCATCTGGCACCCAAATTTCATTTCTTTCAGGAAAGGATGCTGATGCATTGTATAATTCACGTGCTATCCACCATCCCGTATCTGTCTTCCAATATTCAAACCTCATAATGGTTTTATCAGATACTTTTTCTGCTATATAAACAGTTTTATCTGTTTTCTTTATTTCATAACTCATATAAATAACTATGCTTGATTTGGATCATCATTTTTATCATATGCAAGCCTATACATTTCCAACGCCCAATGGCCATGAGCTTTTTCATAACCACTAACTTCAGGAACTGTTATTTCAGCTCTAAAAATAACTCCAGGAGGAGCTGGTGTTTCAGTAGCACTTTCAGTATTTAATTCATCACCCATAGGACATGATCCTTCCATTCTATATTTTATAACCCAATGAATAAATGGAACAGGTATTGCTCCTGCCAGTGTTGGAATATTTACTATATTTAATTCTTTATCAATTGTTTTTTTATAAAAATAACTTCCTGAAGGAGCAACAAGATACATATCAATATATGAACCCTTTGGCATATCATAAAAATAAAATGAACCTTCTTTTACATAAACATATGATGAAAATGTAAAATCTATTCTTTGTCTTTTAAAACCTAAAGGAGCCTCTATATTTCTAAAGTCTGATGGATCTATAAAATCCCAACAAAAACATGTTCCCCCTCCAAGAGCTCCAGTTGTCATATTATCACCCGCTCCTTGAAAAACAACATCCCAATCGTTTCTCCTTGAGTCAGCTCTAACAACCCACCTTCCTAATGAATCTACTTCAGTTGGCCTCTGTATTTTTCTTATTAAATCAATAGCTTCTGATTTTAAAAGATTTTTTATTCCATCAGATATTTGGTATTTTTCAATACCTTCTGAAATAGCATCTAATAAAGAATTTGATGTTGCAAGAGATATTAGTTGCTGTTCATCTCCACCTAAATCTACCGCTCCATTTGCAGGAACAATTAAATCTCCTAAATCATGGAGTATTAAATCTTTTTGTGTGTAATTTTTTAATATTCTTTGAGACATTCGTTTCTCCTTATATTATAATATCATATGTAAAAACATCTTTTAGTAATTCAATATGTGATATATTATCGCTCTCTGCAAGTTTAATTATAAATTCATTCTTTGGGAGTTTTGATTCTTCTAATGCTCATTTAACCCAAGAAACAAGATCTGCATCAAATAAATCTTCATATTGGCACCATATATCTTCAAGGCAATTACCACAAGTTTCAACATTGCTCTTAATAGCAAATTTACCACAACTGATACATATCATTATAACCTCTTTCTAATAAACAATGTAATACAGGGTTTATTTGGTTTACTTCCAGTATTATTACAATATATAGTAATGTCATCATCTTTTGTAAAATTTATATTTAACTCATCATTTTGAATATGATTGTTATAGTTTGTTCCATCAGCCCAATATATTGTTTGTTCATTACTTCCATTTTTTCTAATTTCAAGATTTGATGTTGTGTTATTTTGAGAACGGCCACTTATACCTACAATAACACCATCCCAAGGCATTGAGAACCCTGTTTCGCTATTCATTTGTGCATTACCATAATATAAATATCCTGAAAATCCATTTGAGTTAGATGTAAACTGTGCTGACATCATTGCAAAACTCAAGAACTTTACTTTATCAACATCTCTATACCACATTTCTTTATTTTTAAATACTATTTCTCCACCACTAAGCCATTGATTAGGAGTATAATCAACTTCAGTTAATCTTAATGGCGCAAAACCATCAGATGCATTTAATTGAACAGGACCTTTATCTGTATCTATTTCTCTTCCTTCACCCCATGTTCCATAAGCGTCATTTAATGTTCCTCCTCCACCTATATTAGCATGAGTATGAAGACCATCTGCATTTGATCCATTAGTTAAAGTCTCTAATTCAGTTGCTGTTATGTTTGTTGTAGTATCATTTGCAACAACATATGCAATATTTATTTGACCTAACTTTGTATTTATTTCACTCTCTGTAAAGTATCTATCATCATGAGTGTGAGTTATTGGAGAAAAATTATTTGTTATTTCAGTCTCTGTAAAATATCTATCATCATGTGTATGAGAAGAAGGTGTGAATGTAGATGGCTTTGAAGTAATATTATCCCAGTGCAATTGAGACTGACCTGATGTTTGTAAATTAGTCTTGGTGTAATATAACACAGAATTATTATCTATCCATGCTTTTGTATAATATAAATCATCATGTGTGTGTCCTAATAAACTTAACTCAATTTCAGACCCTAATAATCCAGCCTTCCATTTATCAACACTTTCGTCCCAAAGTAATGATGCACTTGTTATTGTTCCTCTTTCAATTTCTATACCTGCTTTTTCAGTAGGAGTAGATCCTGTATAATCACTGTTTAACAAAATTATATTATCGGCGAGATTTATAGTTTGACTGTTTATAGTAGTAACTGTTCCACTGAATGTAATATTACCTGTAAATATTTTAGCACCTGATATTGTTTCATCACCAGAAGTATGAACATAATTTGCTTCTATAAAATCAGTTATATTAGATTTTATATGAGTGTGTAATATAGGAGAATATTTAGCATTTGATTCTGCTTCTGTATAATATAGATCATCATGAGTATGAACAGATGGTGTAAAATCAACAGGTTTATTAGTTAAATTCCCCCAATGTAATAATGCTTGACCTGATGTTTGCATATTACTTTTGGTGTAATAATTAGTTGTTATTTCAGTCTCTGTGTAGTATCTATCATCGTGTGCATGAGTAGATGGAGTGAATGTAGATGGCTTTGAAGTAATATTATCCCAATGCAATTGAGCTTGACCTGATGTTTGCATATTGACTTTTGAATAATAATTAGTTGTTATTTCACTTTCTGTGTAGTATCTATCATCATGTGTATGTGAAGATGGAGTAAAATCAACAGGTTTTGAAGTAATATTATTCCAATGAAGTTGAGCAGAACCTGATGTTTGCATATTACTCTTGGTATAATAATTAGTTGTTATCTCTGTTTCAGTAAAATACCTTCCATCTAAAGATCCACCTGTTAATTCTCCCTCTGTAAAGTATCTATCATCATGAGTATGAAGAGTTAAATCAGGTTTATTTGTAATATTATCCCAGTGTAATTGAGCAGATCCTGATGTTTGCATATTAACTTTTGAATAATAATTAGTTGTTATCTCTGTTTCAGTAAAATATCTATCATCATGTAAGTGTGTTAATATAGAATATTTAGCATCACTCTCTCCTTCAGTATAATATCTATCATCATGCAAGTGTGTTAATATAGAATATTTAGCATCACTCTCTCCTTCAGTATAATATAAATCATTATGAGAGTGTATAGATGGGGTGAATGTAGATGGTTTATTAATTAAATTATCCCAATGTAATTGAGATTGACCTGATGTTTGAATTTCAGTTTTGGTATAATACTCACTATGAGAATGTGAAAGAGTTGAATACTTTGCGTCACTTTCACCTTCAGTATAATATCTTCCATCATGTAAATGAAGATCGGTGTCTAAACCTTTTGTTAATCCAGCAAATTCATTTTTTGTCAAGTGCATCATTTCTTCACGGTTAGTGCCTAATAATTCATTATGATATATTCCACTCATATTTTGAATTAAAAATACCCATTGTGTTCCATCCCATTTCCAAAAACCTTCATCTCTATAATCAGCAAAAGGTCCATTATTTACAATTCTCATAAAATCACTATAAGAAAAGATATCTTTTGTATAGAATAGATCATCTAACTTACCATATAAATAATTATTGTAATATCGTCCAATATCGAGGGGTGCTGTATTTGCTCCAATATCACCATTAAATGGTAACTCAGCAACAGCAACAGCATTCTTCCATAATTTAATTATTGTTCCTTCAAATGAAAGACCAATATGAGTCCATTGATTTATTCTTAATTTAGAATATGTCCTTACTCTTATAAATGGTTGATTGGGTCCCATAGCCCATATTTGTATTCTTCCACCTTCTTCAATTATCAATCCCCATCCTGATTGTGAACCATTAATTGGATATTTATCAAAGAGTGAATATGATTTTGTAGGATCTAATTGTGTTGGATATAACCAAACTCCACAAGAAAATGCATTTGTAACATTTAAATCAGGGTTGTTTGCATATGTTCTAAATGAATTATTAAACACACCTGCTTGTGCAACTTTACCAGGTTCATAAGTTAAAGCCGTTCCTCCACCTGTATTTGTATGTCCTTGAGTATCAGTTGTATTCCCATCAAATTTCATATGAATAATAGTGTTTGGAGTGTCTGTATAAAGCTGAGGCACACCAGTAATAACACCTGATCTTTCTCTTACTATATAAACTGTTCCTGGTATTTCATTGGTTATACTTAATAAATCTTCATATTGATCAACAACTTCTTTTACACCAACAGTTTTAAAGTTTGCAAATTTTGCATCAACTTCACTTTCAGTATAATATATATTATTTAATTGTCCATTATCTAACTCATTCTCTGTATAGTATCTATCATCATGAGTATGAGTTATTGGAGAAAAATTATTTGTTATTTCTGTCTCTGTAAAATATAGATCATCATGAGAGTGACCCAATAATGATAATTCAACTTCTGACCCTAATAATCCAGCCTTCCATTTATCAACACCTTCGTCCCATATCAATGAAGCATTAACAATAGTTCCTCTTTTTACTTCTATACCACCTTTTTCAGTAGGAGTAGATCCTGTATAATCACTGTTTAATAAAATTATATTATCTGCAAGGTTTATAGTTTGACTATTTATAGTAGTTACTGTGCCATTAAAAGTTACACTTCCATTAAAGGTTTTATTTCCACTTATTGTTTCATCACCAGAAGTATGAACATAACTTCCTTCTATAAAATCAGTAATATTAGATTTTATATGTGTATGAGTCAATATAGAATATTTAGCATCACTCTCACTTTCAGTATAATATCTGTCATCATGCAAATGTGTAGTTGCAGGATAAGTTAAAGGTTTATTTGTAAGATTATCCCAGTGTAATAAAGCAGAGCCTGATGTCTGCATGTTAGTCTTGGTGTAATAATTTGTTGTTATTTCACTTTCGGTAAAGTATCTATCATCGTGAGTATGTGAAGATGGATTAAAAACAGTTGGTTTTGAAGTAACATTATCCCAGTGGAGTTGAGCAGAGCCTGATGTTTGCATATTACTTTTGGTATAATATCTATCATCATGTAAATGGGTAGTATCACTCTTTCCTGTTAATAGAGTTGTTATTTCACTTTCAGTAAAATATCTATCATCATGCAAGTGAGTAGAAGGTGTAAATGTTGTAGGGATAGATAATAAATTACCCCATAATACTTCAGCTTGTCCAAGAGTTTTTAATTGAAGGCGAGTATATAAATTAGAATCTATTTCTGATTTTTTGTAATAACTTGAATCATGATTATGAATGTTAGGAGAGAAAACGGTTGTTGATTCTTGTTTTGTATAATACTCTCCAAGAGTTGTTCCTATTTCATTTTTTGTATAATATAAATCATCATGAGAGTGAGAAAAGTTAGTTATTTGACTCTTGGAGTGAGCATGTATATAATTAGAAAATATACCTTCTTCAACAGGTTGTAAAAACATTTTAGCATCTGATGCTGATAAATCACTCATTCCATTATTTACTTTAATTGAACCAGATTCTATCAATGTAAATAATTCACTATTCATACTATAATTTAATAATTCTGATGAGTCAATATTTACAGAATCATTTTTTATTATTGTCAATCCAAGAGAAGAAATTGTAATATTATTTGCAGTTACATTTTTTAGTATTATTGTTTTCATTATTTTCTCCATCCGAATTCTAATACAGATACAACTTCACTTAATGAAGGACCTGTTGGATCAACATATATTGATATAACATCATTAGCAGAAAAATCAACATTTAATGATGAATTGAAAACACCATTCACAACACCTATAATATATGCATTTGAACCGTTTATTCTTAAATAAACATTTTTAGAAATATTAGAGTTTGATTGTAATGTCACTCCCATTACAGTTCCATTCTTGGCCATTCTATATCCTGTTGTTGATGTGGCAGAATCTCCAACTGGCCTTAACATTGCACCATCAACTGATCCATCTTTTCCAAATAATAATGTCTTAGATGGAGTGAGCCATTTACTTCTTCCACCATCATAAATATATAATTCATTATCAATAACTGCAATTTGTCCTGCATTCAAATTTGTTGATGGGGATGCTGTCCTATTAGTTAATTCTAATGGAGAAGATGTGCTTGCACTTGAATCTAATTTAACAGCTTGAGTAGTAATTATATCTTTACCATTATCATAAGCATCTTGCAAAGTAGAACTTGCATTTGATAATTTTGTATTTAACTCTTCCAATGCTCCTTGAACATTTGCTGCTGACATATCAACTATTGGATTTATACCTATAAGAGCAGCACCACCATTATTTAAATTATTTTTTGTATAATATAAATTATTTAACTGTCCTGCATTCAACTGAGTCTTGGTATAATAATTGGTTGTTATTTCACTTTCTGTGAAATATCTATTATCCAATTGTCCATTATTGAGTTCTGTTTCTGTATAATAGCGAGAGTCTAATTGTCCATTATCTAATTGACTCTTGGTATAATATAAAGCAAATGTTGTATCTATTTGTGTTTTATTATAGTATGAAGAAGTTATTTCACTTTCAGTAAAGTATCTATCATCATGCAAGTGTGTAGTATCTGATTTACCAGAAAGGAAAGAAGTTGTTTCTATTTCAGTAAAGTATCTATCATCATGCAAATGGGAGGTATTAGATTTACCAGAAAGGAAGGATGTCATTTCACTTTCTGTATAATATCTATCATCATGTAAATGAGTTGATAGAGAATAGTTGCTTACAATAGAAGTAATTTCACTTTCTGTGAAATATCTATTATCCAATTGTCCATTATTGAGTTCTGTTTCTGTATAATATCTATCATCATGTGTATGTGTAGTTGCAGGATATGTTAGAGGTTTATTGGTTAAATTATCCCAATGTAATTGAGCAGAACCTGAAGTTTGCATTTCACTCTCTGTATAATATCTATCATCATGCAAATGGGAGATATCAGATTTATTATTTAATAAAACATCACTCTCACTTTCTGTATAATATCTATCATCATGGAGATGAGTTAAAAGAGAATATTTAGCATTGCTTTCACTTTCTGTATAATATAAATCATTATGAGAATGACCTAAAACAGAGAATAAAGAATTGCTTTCAATTTTAGTATATATATTATTGTCTATCTCAACTTTGGTATAATAATCATCAAATAAAGTATCAACTTCTCCTTCTGTATAATACCTACCATCATGTAAATGGGAGATATCAGATTTGCCAGAGAGTAAAGAGGTTATCTCTCCTTCTGTAAAGTATCTATCATCATGTAAATGATCTGTAGTTGATATTCCAAGTAACGAAGATCCAATACCTATTTTCCATTTGTCATCAGTTTCATCAAATCTAAATATAGCATCATCTAACGCCCCTCTATCTATAACAAGACCAGAATATCCACTTGTTATACCTGACCCTGTTTCTCCAGCATTTAATATAATTTCATTATCACTCACTGATAAATCAGCTGAATTGATTGTTGTCAATGTTCCTTGAATATCAATATTACCTGTAAAGGTTTTATTTCCTGATATTGTTTCATCACCTAATTTATGAACATAATCACCTTCTATAAAATCAGTTATATTAGATTTTATATGTGTATGATTTGATAGTGAAAAACTAACCTGATCATAAGTTGATGCTATTAAAGATGTTCCATTGAATATAATAAATTTGTTTGTTGTAAAGGCTGTAGCGTTAGTTCCACCTCTTACAATTGGCAGAGTTCCTGATGTTATGTTTGTTGTAGAGTGGCTATGTGAAGCAGCGGCAAATGAAGAGTTAGAATAAGCTGTTGAAGAAAGTCTTGTTCCATCAAATGCTATAAATCTTGCAGATGTATAAGTAGTGTTATTTGTTCCACCTCTTATCAATGGCAAAGTTCCTGATATTAAGTTATCAGCTGAATGAGTATGTGCAAGTGGAGCAAATGAAGATATATTTACACCTGCATCTGATAATTGTCCATCAGAAGTTTGTAATACAAAATTATTAGTTGTAAATGGAGATACTTTATTTATTTTTTCTCCTAATAAAGTATCAACTTCTGTTTCAATATAATAGCGAGAATCTAATTGTCCTGAGTTTAATTCACTCTTGGTATAATATCTATCATCATGTAAATGAGTTGATAGAGAATAATTGCTTACAATAGAATCAACTTCTCCTTCAGTATAATATCTATCATCATGCAAGTGCGTAGATAGAGAAAATGAAGATTGTGAATAATCTGTAGAAGCAAGTTTAGATCCATCAAATGCTATAAATCTATCATCTGCAAATATATCATTATTTGTTCCACCTCTAATAATTGGCAATATTCCTGAGATGATTTCTCCAGTTGAATGAGTATGGACAGATGGTGTAAAATCAACAGGTTTATTTGTAAGATTACCCCAGTGTAATTGAGCAGAACCTGATGTTTGCATATTACTCTTGGTATAAATATTAGCATCTATTTCTGTCTCTGTATAATATCTATCATCATGCAAATGTGTAGTTGCTGGATATGTAGATGGCTTTGAAGTAATATTATCCCAGTGTAATTGAGACTGACCTGCAGTTTGCATTTCACCTTCAGTATAATATCTATCATCATGTAAATGTGAGGTGTCAGATTTGCCACTTAATAGAGAAGTTGTTTCTATCTCGGTGAAATATCTATCATCATGATTGTGAGATGCTCCACTTAAATCAGGCTTGTTAGTTATATTATCCCAATGAAGTTGAGACTGACCAGCGGTTTGCATATTAGCTTTTGAATAATAGTTTGTAGTTATCTCTGTCTCAGTGTAATAACGATCATCATGCAGATGAGAAATAGAAGAATACCTTACATCACTTTCTCCTTCAGTAAAGTATCTATCATCATGGATATGACCTAATAATGATATTTCAATTTCAGATCCTAATAATCCTGCCTTCCATTTATCAATACCTTCATCCCATATTAAAGAAGCACTTGTTACACTCCCTCTTTCAATTTCTATACCAGCATTTTCAGTTGGAGCAGATCCAATGTAATTACTATTTAATAAGATTATATTATCTGCAAGAGTTATTGTTTCACTATTTACTGAAATAATTGTGCCATTAAAAGTTACACTTCCATTAAATGTTTTATTTCCATTTATTGTTTCATCACCAGATTTATGAACATAGTCATTCTCATTGAAATCTGTTATATTAGATTTTATATGTGTATGAGTCAATATAGAATATTTAGCATCACTCTCACTTTCAGTATAATATCTGTCATCATGTATATGTGTAGTTGCAGGGTATGTTAGAGGTTTATTTGTAAGATTATCCCAATGTAATAAAGCAGAGCCCGATGTTTGCATATTACTCTTGGTATAAATATTAGTATCTATTTCTGTCTCTGTATAATATCTATCATCATGAGTATGGGTAGATGGTGTAAAATCAATAGGTTTATTGGTTAAATTATCCCAGTGTAGTAATGCTTGACCAGATGCTTGCATATTATTTTTTGAATAATAATTTGTTGTTATTTCACTTTCAGTAAAATATCTATCATCATGTATATGAGTAGTTGCTGGATAAGTTAGAGGTTTATTTGTAAGATTATCCCAGTGTAATAAAGCAGAACCTGATGTCTGCATATTAGTCTTGGTATAATATCTTGTATCATGGTTATGATAAATTGAAGCATCAGTATTAGTTCCACCAATTAGCCCTAATAATTGTGTTTGATTCAAGTGCCAATATGGTTCTTGATTTAATCCATAAAGCATATTATGAGTAATAGGACCGGTGTTTGGAGATAAGAATTGCCATGATGATGAAGAAGCCACCCACTTGTAAAAACCTTCATTATTTAAATCAGTTATTGCCTTAACAATATAAACATCACCATCACCCACTCCAGTTGTTGGCAGTTCTGCAAGTGTATTTACAGAACCCTTAATTCCAAAAGAAGCAGCTTCTATTAAAACATCTATTTCACTTTCTGTATAATAACGAGTGTCTAATTGCCCATTATTTAATTGACTCTTGGTATAAATGTTAGTATCTATTTCATTCTCTGTATAATATCTATCATCGTGTAAATGTGTTGAGAGAGAGTAGTTGCTAATAATAGAAGTAATTTCACCTTCAGTAAAATATCTATCATCATGCATATGAAGTGAAGTTGCATTGCCAATTGATGTTAGAGTAGAATATTGACTTGCTGTCAAATGATGATAATTACCGGCATCAAGACCTGCCATATCATCATGGAGATATGCGCCAGTATTTTGTGCTAAAAAGTTCCATTGCACTCCATCCCATCTCCAAAAACCTTCATTTTCATGATCTGTTATTGCTCTTACTATATAAATATCACCAGGATCTAAATCAACAATTGGCAATTCTCCAACTGTATCAACTGCACCTTTTATTCCATAAGCGGCGAGAGAAATCATAGAATCTATTTCACTTTCAGTGTAATAACGAGTATCTAACTGCCCATTATTTAATTGAGTCTTGGTATAATAATTAGTTGTTATTTCTGTTTCTGTAAAATAGCGAGAGTCTAATTGTCCATTATCTAATTGAGTCTTGGTATAAATATTAGCATCTATTTCATTTTCTGTATAATACCTATCATCATGTAAATGGGAGATATCAGATTTACCAGAAAGTAAAGTAGTTATCTCTCCTTCTGTAAAGTATCTGTCATCATGTAAATGGGAGGTATCAGATTTACCAGAGAGTAAAATAGTTATCTCTCCTTCTGTAAAGTATCTATCATCATGCAAATGGGAGGTATCAGATTTATTAGCAAGTAATAAATTACTCTCACTTTCTGTATAATAACGAGTGTCTAATTGTCCATTATTTAATTGATTGTTAGTATAATAATTTGTTGTTATTTCACTTTCAGTAAAATATCTATCATCATGAATATGTGGAGAAGATGGATATGTTAGAGGAGTTGAAGTTATATTATTCCAATTTACTTGTGAAGAACCTGGAGTTTGTAATTCATTTTTTCTATAATACCATGTATCGTGATTATGCCATGATGAGTGAGAGCCTGATGTAAGAGATTGAGCTTGTTGATCAGTTAAATTATTTACTTCAGCTCCAGATTCTATTGTATCTAATTTTGATCCATCAGCACTTATATCTCTTCCATCAATTATCATAGTATGAGGATCTAATTGATGTTCAGAATTAAACATAACATCTTGAGGGAGTTGAGTTAGGTCTAAAATGCCGGTATGTTCAGGACCGTTTATAGCATGTTGTTCAGCAACAACTTCTACTGGAAAACGTTTTGTATCTTTGTTTATTTTTACGCCATCAATATTTGTTATATTATACACTATTTAACTCCGTTATGTTGTAATACTTTCAATAGATTCAACTACACCATCAATATTTCTATTTAGATTTTGTGTTTCTGTTTTATAAACATTACCAGAATAATCATATTGTTTAACAACTATTCTTTCAACATCTCCATCTATATTTCTAATTATTTCTTCATCTCTTAATTTTAATGCTAATGACGAATCATTATAATAAACTATTTTAACAACATCTTCATCACTATTTTTTTCAGTTGTAAAAAATGATTTTTCGGATAAAGAATGTGTAAGAGTATCTAACCCTTCATGTTCTTGTTCTGTTAAACCAATCAACGATTTAATTACTTGATATAATGTTACAGAAGAATTATGAAGTGAAAAAGAAATAGATCCACTATTATATATGCTCTCTATATCGTTTGAATTTAATATGTCATCTTTTGTATAATTTGATAACATATTTATTGAGTCGCCAGGTTGTAATTCAAGTGCTAAGTCATTTATTGTAATTGTGTCTGAACTTGTGTTTGTTAAAATAATCATTTATTCCTCATAAATATAGGTTGTGCGTTTTGCACCATCTTCTATTTTCATTAAAATCTCTTTTACAATCTTAAAGTTATGTATAAATCTAACATTAAATAAATTCTTGTTATTTGATATAAACTCTTTTATTCTATAATTTTCAACAATAACATGCACCATATAATCACTATCATTAACTGTAATATGTGCTATGAAATCAAATGTTCCATTCATAAAATCATCAAAAGACTCTATTGTAAAATACTCATAAAACCAGTTTTCATTTTTTGATTTTGTAACATTAAATTCTTCTTTCTCATTATCATTAAAAATAGCAAGTGTTTTGTTTGATAAAATAGCAAGTGTTTTAATAAACTCACCATGAATTGGTAGAAGGCGTAATATCTCTTCATCCATTTCTTGTTCATCTGATAAATCTATCTCATTCATAAAAATTAATTTTATTATTACTCTATCATATGCTTCATTCATATTTTATATAAATCCAATCCTTTTGCATGAGTATTTATATATTGTTTCATATATCCTTTTAGCCATTCTTGCCTTACATTCTTGTGAAAATCTTGTGCAGCTTTATCAGCCCAAACTTCTATTTCTTTTGTATCAGTTGCTTTACTATCTTCTTGAGCTGTAAAATGTTGTTTCTGAATATCAGTAACATTTTTTTTAGGTCCCCATATATCTTTTAAAACACTTTTAGGAACCTCTTTATAAAACTTGGAGGCTTGTGTGCTTGTTCTTGTAAAATTAGAATCAGTTGTCATTTCGTCTCCTTTTCAAAAGCCGCCTTAATAAATTTACGTCTTGATTTGATTGGAACAATCCCATCAATATCAATATAAGTTTCTTTCAATCCAAGCTTAATACATGCTTTCTTATTTGATTCAAATGAATTATAATTGATGTAGTTACCTTACCATCTAAATCAACATGCCCTTGCTTTCCATCTAATTCAACAACGGCCCTTTCATTATAAAATGGCCATGCTTTATCATATATAGTTGGAGTGGTTTCGTTACCATCTAAATCAACATGCCCCCATTGTTAAAATTATTATTTTGTTAGTTATTTTCATTTTTCCTCTCCATTTATTCTGATTTTTCAAAAATACGAGCAATAGTTTTATGCTGTATTTCAATTGAATCTTCTTCCATTTTTTTACAAGTTATCCGTAAACCTTCAACCTTTGCTTTTTGAAGTGATTGAATAGTCATATCAATAGCACCTTGATTATTTTTTGATGTTGGGTTCTCAGCTTTAAAATCTAACCAATATGACTCATTATTTGAATATAGTCCATAATTATATAACCAAAAACCATATTGATTTGCCTTATCTATTATATGTTCTGCAGCTAAACCGGCTTTCTTGTGTTGAAAACTAAAACTAAAACCTTTAAAAAAATCATCATCTAAATAATCAAAATCAGTTGGTGTTATATTAAAGTTAAAAAATCCTCTATCAAAACTCATTCTTATTTTTAACTCTTTTTTATTATAAAACTTTACAAGTGGATTAAAATAATCAAAAAACTTATTTGTTTCTTCAGGAGAAGAATACTCGTGTGTTTTACCACCTGATTTTTCATGATCAATTAAACCATCCATTAGCTTATTTAACTTGAGAACTAATCCACCAATGCCTTCTTCTATTGAAGTTAAAAGATCTACAGAATATGAAGTAATATCAAAATACTCAATTGAAAGTTTTGTAACTCTCATTTGTCCACCAACTGTTTTAGCTCTAAATTTGAACCCTCTTGAAGTTCTATCTTTATATTTTACTTTTGATTTATCAAAATCAATTTCTATTTGATTATAACCATCAAACCATCTGTTTGTTTTATCACTTGAAGTTATTCTAAACTTGTTAATTATTTTAGTCTTTTCTTCTGAATCAAAAACCCAACCATTTTTCTCAAACATATAAAAAAATGCTCTTGTAAAAAGAACTGGATTTTCCATAATAGATATAGATTTTGCTTTAATAACTTTTGATAATTGTTTTTCACTGCTTTCTAATAACACATCTACCTCTTTTTAAATGAGGTCATAAAAAACCTCCATGATTATCTTATCATGGAGGTTGTAATAGTTCCTATTTATTTCAAACTCTGTATTTTAAATATACACTTACTACTGGATCTTGAATGTTTCCACCTGTGCCAGTTACATATATTTGTAAATAATCACCGGCTAAAACATCAACATTATCATTTATAGAAGTATAATTACCATTTATAAGACTAAATGTTTTAATTGGAGTGACAGCACTATTTTTTCTTATCTGTATTTCTTTTGTTAATTCTCCACCTGTTGTATGAACAACAACTTTTACAATAGTTGCATTTCCTGGCATTCTAAAACCAACATCTGTTCCTAAAGCATTGCCTATTCTTAAATATCTTCCAGTCGCATTTTGATCACCCCAATCATATCTTTGTTCTGTAATTGATAACCATTTGGATCTTGTAGTATCATATGTATATAAAACACCACCAATAACAGCAATTTGTCCTGCTGCTAATCCTGAAGTTGGTGCGGCGGATTGAGATGTTAATTCTAATGGAGCATATGTTGAAGATGTTGCATCAAGCTTAACAGATCCTTGATCAACTGTTATTACTCTTCCAGCGCCATTTTCTGTTTCTCCATCATAAGCATCATCAAGAGTATTACTTCCTACTGCAATATCTAATGCTTCATTAATAGCTCCAATGATTGATGTGGCTGTATAACGAGGATCAAGAGCTGTTACTCCTGATTGTGATAATGGAATTGCTGCTGTCAAGAATTGATCTTTAAGTGTTAATCCACCTGCTGATGCTATGATAACATTTCCAGATGTAACAGTTCCAAGAGTTAAATTTGCAGCTGTTGTCTTAAAATAAGAAGCTGAAGTAGCATCAAGAGTTATTGTCTTTGCACTTGTCTCTAATGAACCATTAATTACAACACCATCACCTGTTGCTAAAGCATTTACTTTTAATATTGGTGATGAGAGTGAATCAGATATTTGAAAGTATTTTGTATCAGTTAATTTAAAATCTACATTTGTATTATCAACAGTAATAACAGAACCATCATCATAAGCATCATCTAAAGAATGTTGAATATCAAGACTACCATCGACTATGCCGTTAATATCACCTTGTAATTCTTCTAAGGCAGATTGAATGTTTGTTGATGCCAAGTTTCCAGATGGAATGACAGAAATTGAACTGGCATTTCCCCAGTCAACATCAGCAATTTTAACCCATTGTTGAAGTATAGTTCCTGATGTTGCCACACAAACATATTGTGCAGGCCTTCCATCACCATCATCTCTAACCATTCTTGCATCATTAAGCAAGTTTCCTGAAGATGGAAGGGTAGCGCCAGCTCCATAAGTTGTATCTCGTCTATCTACAGGAGATTTCCAACCCAACGCTCCAAACTGAGGGGTATTAGTAATATTTCCCCAGTGAACTGCAACAGTTCCTGTGTTAGAGTTACTAAGTTGTGTTTTGGTGTAATAACGATTATCATGTATATGAAGTGAGGTATCTGAGCCATTAGTTAAAGCTTCTAATTCAAGACCAGTTATATCAGTATCGGTGTCTTTGCTTGATATATAAGTATAATCTATCTTATCATATCTTTTTAAAGCTGTTAAATATTCAATAAGTTGAACATAAGTTAATTCAACTTCACCTGATCCTTGATCAAGTGTTACAATTGCATCTCCAGCTATGGCAGATTCTACATCTGCTGATTCTATTATATCTTCATCTCTATAGTTAGTTATTAAATCAGTTTCTTCACCTACCTCAAGATATATACCAATATCTTGAATTTCAAGTGGACTTAAACCTGTATTTTTAAGTAAAAGAATATCCATTTGTTTCCTCCATCTATATTATCTTTGGAGGAAACATAGAATGATTACATTAAAGTTTTATTTTTGCACCAAGAGTTAACTCAAAATCATTTGTTTTGCTTGGAGAAGTTAAACTAAGAAGGGTATCAGATACTCCAACTGACAAATCAATTCTTTGATTTATACTCGTTCCTGCTATGTCAAAACTTATTTTAGTTCCATTCTCATTGACAGATTTAGTAAAATCTTTTAATTTGCTATCAACACTGAAATTGATTTTAACATCACCCTTACCATCACCAAAAACCTCACCAAGACTCTTGTCAAAAGATATACCAACCTCTGTATCTGAGATTTCGATTTGTGATATTGAAAAATCTTTGAGATTAATATTTGATAAATCTACTTTTGGATTTACAGAAAAAGTAAGTTCATTACTATTTACTTTTACTGGCATTTTTATATTGCCTATACTATTAATCATATTTTCTGCTATATTAACAACAGTGCTATCGTTTTTCATATTCCCTCCACAAAAAAATAAAGTAGAGACTCAAATCTCTACTTTTATCTTTGTTAAAAAGATTGAATATTACATCTTCCCAAATGATAACAAACACTTTAAATAATCTTCAGGAGAACCATTTTTTAGTCTATGCAAAGATGCAATAAAATCCATCCATTCCTGTCCACCCCAAAATGCTGGCTTCCAATAACATTTCTCATCAATAGTTAAATCAGGCAATTCACCTATTTTAAGGAATGTTAGATATTTACCCAAGAGCCATCGACTTTTATCACATGAACAAGCGCTACCTTCTTTTTTTACTATTAGATATTCAATGCTTGAAGAATAAAAACTATAATCAAGAAAAATTTCAGTTGCACTATAATGGTTGTCTTTATACTCTTCTTTCAATAGTTGGTTCATTGCCTGATTGATTGGATAAATAACAAGGACATTGTATGCCTCTACATTATCAAACGATTCTTTTTTCAAATAGTTTCTAATTTCATCATATTTCTTGTCTTCTTCAAACTCTTTATTAAAAGCATCAACAAGACCACCCATCATATTTCCTAAAGTCTTAGCATCAATCTCCATCTTTATCTCCTTAAAGCAAATCTAACTCATAAAGCTTTTCTTTAAACTCAATATAAGTAGAAAGATCAGTTACAAGATATTTCATCATTATCCAGTCATGGAATTTTGCAATACTTTGAGAAATATCTCTTTTCTCATCTTTTAATTCGTCTTCTAATTCATCTCTAATAGAATCAGTGAGTTCATCTCTTATATCATCTTCAATATCCATGCGCAAGCCACTTTCTATTTCTCGGCGTAATTCATCTTCAATCTCTCTTTTTAGAGTATCTTTATCAACACTACATTTTTTAATTTCTATTCTTGTTTCTCCATCCCATTCAATCCTCTCTTCTTTAATTACAAGAGGAGCACCACATTTATTACAAATTACTTGCATAATTACACCTTCTCTATTCCAAATAAATTATATTCAAGTTTAACAAATTTAAATATGCCTGTTATTTTTTTATCTACCATTAAGTGAGAAAAGTTTGTCATAAATTCTTTGTTTGACATAACATAAAATGTATTATCTCTTTCTTCATTCCAAGTAACATAATCTGTCATTATTGAATTTAATAAAGTGTTGCGTTGATATTATCAGCTTTTTTTACCCAAAGAGGATAATGTTTTTCACCATCTTTTTTTATAATAGAATGACCATACATTACATTTCCTGTAATTGGGTCTATTGGGAAAAGGCCTAGTTTTAATTCTTTTTTAAAGAGTTTTGGCATAATAAGGTTCATTGATGAGTGGTGAAAAAAGAATAGTGAGAAATGATAAGACAACCATCATACCAACGCCTAAAGACATAGGCCCAAAAATACTTGGAATAGGTGTCCATGTAGTAGTAGAATCAGTTATACCTATCATAAAAAGAACAAACATAATATTTATAACCACAAGATATATAGACGTAATTACTATATAAGATAGCACCATTAAATACCATGGACAAATATATGTTTTCATGTAATAATTATACCATACTTTATACAGTCTCTAAACCATTTCTAACATAATCTTTTTCTTCTTGTGTTAATAGTCTCATATTTTATTTATCTTCTTTTTTATATTCATCCCATATTTTATCATATTTGCTTATTTTTTCAAAATAACCAAACCTTTCCATTATTTTGTAAATAACATTATTAATGGATTCATTTGGTTTTTTAGTTTTAATTGTAATCAAAAAATCTGATTCATAATCATCTTCAAAGGCTTCTTTTCTAAATGAACGAGCAAGGTGATGAGCGAGATAAATAGCATCTAAATCAGCTCTAATTTCAATATCCTTCATTGTTATTAAAGTATTTAATTCATCTTCATCTTTTTCCAAATCTTCATCTTCTAAATAGTCTTTATAGATCTCCATCTCTTTAAGATCTCTTTCTAATTCAGCTATTTTATTATCAATTCCATACATAAAAAACTTGGCTATTTCTAGAGCATAATTATAAGGGGCTTTATAATCTCCTTGTTCTGGTTCTTTAACCCATTTATTATCTAATACATCATAGGCAGAATCTGCATTCTCAATAGCTTTGTCATCTGTTGTAAGATAATAGTTTATTGGATGGAGAGTATCAAATAAAGTATTACCATTAGGGAGGATTGACCATAGGTCTTTTATTTCCTTATCTGTTAAATCCACCTGAATGTTTATATCTACATCACTTGATTTTGAATATTGATAACCTGCAGATGAACCAATCATAATCATTTTTATGATATTTTCTTCACTATAACCTGCTTGTATAAACCAAGATAAGAATGTTTTTTTAATAACATTCCTAACATCTACCTTCATTTTTTTACCTAAAAAAATATCTGAACATAGTTCTTTATTTACAGGGTCTAGGACTGATTCTTTTATTGTTTGGTTTTTAAAAGAGATACCTTCGAACAGTTTTTTTGATTGCACTTCTATTGGCCTCTTTTGTTTTTCTATTAATCTTATAGGATCTTTGGCTTCTGTTGTTACTTTTTTAAATTTCATTTTGCCTCGTTAATTTATCTTTGTAAAAAAAACAACTCAATGCTACTTTTTTAAATCTTATGATTTTTTTGGTTTTTTATCCAATCACTATATGTTTGTAAAATTACTCTTACCTCATTTTCTTGAGGCAAGAAAAACTTGCTTGTAATGGCATAGGTTTCTTCATCTATAATCATCCATTCTTCTGCATTTGGTATATAGTTAGGATACTCTTCTTGTAAAAGACAAACGTATTCTTTGTCATTTTTTATTCCCAAGTATTTAACAGTGAATGGGTGGCCTTCTAATGTCTCTTTCGCAGCTTTACTATAATCCATATTAAAGATTATAATCCCTCAATAAAAGTTTTAATTCTTCTAGCTTTTTGAGAATATCATCATGGTAGATAAAAGCATTCTTGATCATTTCTTCAGCCATTAAAGCTGTTTTCTCATTTATCAAATTAACAGTTTTTTTATTTACTTTTTTTGCCGTCTCTACAAACTGAAACATTTCAGCATTAATCATATGAAAAAGTTCATGACTTAATGTTGGAATGAGACCTCTAAAAAAATCACTTGTTTTCTCAACAAACAATAATTCTTTTTTTAGATAAATAATTGACATCAAAGTTTCTAACCCATAGTCATGAGCCCCCATACAATCTTCACCTTCACCAGGGACAGTATCAACAATTTCTAGTGAAACAAAAGATCTGGAAAAATTAACACCTTTTAATAATAAAGTTGCTATTTCACTAATAGCAACTTCTATATTATTTTTCTTTTCACCTTCCATATCACTCCCCTAAAAGTTGTATCAACCCATTATGTATTTTATCAACATCTATGTCATTATTAATTTTTTCTTGTAATTTCTTTAGATTAATCATTATTTCTTGTTTTCTAGATATACCATCAATTATCAATGAAAACTTGGCAAGAATAATTTGATCTTTTACTATTTCCTTTTTTAAGTTTAATTTCTCTTTAAATCCATCAGTATATCCATTATGATTTGCTTTACTTTCTTGCAACAAGTCTTTTCTTTTTTTATTAAAATCTTCATTAATAGTAAAATCATTGTTAAAATATTTATAAAATGCTTTTGGAGTGGAAAATAAATCAACTTGGCGATTCAAATGTTCTCCAGGAAGAAATTTTTTTATACAATACCCATCTCCAATATTAGAAGTAAAAGAGTAAAGAATATCTACATCATCATAATAATTTTTTAATCCTTGCATTTTAACTCCTAAATAAAAACCAGGCCTTTCAGCCTGGTTAGAAAAGTTCCTTAACTTTTTCAAGAGCCTCTTCAACAGAATTGATCTCACCCTCAAGTTGCATATCTGCAATAGTCTCCAAGATAGTTTTGAAAAGTGGGCTTGGTTTAAAACCCATTTCAATAAGATCTTTTCCTCCGATAAAACAAGGAGGGAGAATTCTAACCTCTTCAACTGTTGATACAAAATCTTTCAGGAAATTAACACCATCAAGTTTGGTATCAACTCTTTTAGGATCAGTAGGGTGAGAAGACTCACAATCTGCTTGAAAGAGATGAAGCAGTTCATCAAAATGAGGCTGAGCAACAAAGCGCCGCAGTGTTGATTTTCTCATATCCCCTGTCATCCCTGCTCGCATATGGTCTCCAACGAGAGCCACAACTCTCTCCCTTTCATCAGTCGAAGACTTCATATCCCTCATGATAGAATCTGCCATTTCAGCACCAACCTGATCATGCCCATGGCAAGAAATATTCCCTTGCTCATTAAGAGTTGAAGTTGCTGGTTTTCCAACGTCATGGAGAAGTGCTGACCAAAGAGTTGCAACATTATCTGTTTTCTCTCTAGTAGCATCAAGCACCATCATAGTGTGGATACCAACACTTCCTTCACTGTGCCATTTGATAGATTGTTCACAATCCCAAAGCATGGCAACTGCAGGGAGAATATGACCAAGGAGACCAACTTCTTTGAGCATCTCAATAGCAAAAGAAGGTTTCTTGCACACAAGCATTTTATCAAGCTCTGCTTTGATTCTTTCTTTACTAACCTGGCCAATCAGATGAGCATTGCTTCTGATAACAGACTTTGTATCCTCATCCATTGTAAAACCAAGGCGGCAAGCAAATCTTACGGCACGAAGCATTCTAAGTTTGTCTTCATCAATTCTAGATTGTGCATCTCCAATGAATCTAATTCTGCCATCTTCAAGATCTTTTTTCCCACCAACAAAATCAAAAATCTCTCCAGTAACAGGATCAAGAAAAAGACCATTAATACTAAGATCCCTTCTTTTTGCATCCTCTTCCATGGAAGAAAATGTTACACTATCAGGCCTCCGCCCATCACCTTCAGGACTATCTTGGCGAAAGGTAGCAACCTCAAATTCACTTCCATGCTCTCTGACAATGATAACACCAAACTGCTTGCCAACAGGAATGGTTCTTTTGAAGATTGCCTCAACCTGCTCAGGGAGAGCAGAAGTTGCTATATCAATATCCTTTGGTTCAACTTTGAGAAGGATATCTCTAACAGCCCCTCCTGCAATTACTGCGCTGTTCCCATGGAGGTGGAGTTTTTCTATAATGTTTTTGGCAATTTGCATATCATTAGTCATATATATATTATATCATTGTATGATTAATCTCTAAAATAACAAAGATAATAATATGCAATTTAATACAGTTTTAGAAGCGGTTATTAGAGATAAAAATGATCAATATAAAAACTTTGATATGGAATTCTATCCTGAAGGTAGATTAAAACATGTAAAAGAAAATATTCAAACTCATGTTTTGAATTTTGCTAGATCAAAAAGAGATGGTTTAGATGTAATAGTTTCATCTTATTATAAAAAAGAAATAATATACAGACCAGAAAATGAAGATGAAGTTTACGTTACAAAAAAAAACATAGATATAAAGTATGATGAAGAAACATTAAAACCAGTTTCTAGACAATTCAAAACATTTAGTGAATTTCATGCTTTTGTATTACAAGAATATGAAAATGGAAATCATATATTATATGATTTAATGAAAAAGTTTTTAAATAGAGCTTGGGTTGAATATGGCAATATGGATATTTCTACTAAAAGAAAAGAACCAAATTATTTTGATACAATAATATTTCAAGATAAAAGACTTGAAAATGCAATTAGATGGCTTTTTAAAAAACATAAAATATCTAATGTTCAAGAATATGTTATTATCTTAAAATATCATAAATATAAAAATATAGAAAAATGGGGAGAAAATATTGGAAATGATCCTAAAAAATTCGCTGACAGTCTATTTCAAAAAATAGAAAAGTCAGCGTGATCTTTCAAAAATATTATCTATATCTTTTAAAAATTCAGGTGTAAGTCTCTCAAGTTCTTCAACTTCAGTTACTTCAAATCGCTCTTTAAATTTCTTAATACCATATAATTCTTTTAATTCTTCTTTTGTAGGAAGACGAATAATATTGGTAGATTTAAGAAATTTTTTAAAATCTCTATATTTCCAGAAAGTTGGACCGGGCCAGGACATAAGAGCTGATCCTTCTTTATTCATAACAAAATCTGGATATGCTAAAACATATCCAAGCGACCAAGATTTATGAGAAGCTCTTGGAGCGTGTGGTTCTAGTAAAGCATAAGTTAGATGTTTTTCACCAATTTTAATATAAACTTCAATATGAGATTCAAAATCTTCTCTCATTTTTTTGTCTTTATTTTGCTTGGCAGTGATTCTTTTTATGTCTTTTTCTCTTAACATTTTAAGCCTCTCTATCTATTATACCACACATCTTTATTATCTAAAATGTATAATAAATCATACAGTATGGTCTATAAGACCTCTTTTTTCCAAGTTTTTAATGTCTTCTGCAAGGTAGCAAGAAAACACCTTGTCAACAATATTCATCTCCCAGGTAGTAAGAGTTCCTTTATTATATAAATCACAGAGATGATGATACAACCCTGAATCTCTACGAAGGTGTTCACTGTTATCATACCCTTTAACTGAAAACTCCATATTTGCTTCTCTTTATTATTATGCTATATAAACAAATTCTCTAAAATGATAAAGATAATATGTAATAAGGGGGTATAATGTCAGATTTAATAAGTGAATTAACATATTTACAAGAAACTAAAAATCAAATAAAAAGTGCAATTATAGGAAAAGGTGGAACAGTAGATAATACTACTCCATTTAGAAATTATGTGGGTGGAATTAGTTCTATTCCAGGACCTAAAGCTTGGAGTGAATCAGAATGGCAAACTACTTATAATGATGCTTTTGTAGAATGGAATTCTAACATGATTCCAGCAATTAGAAGTGATTGGAGAGTATTACCTTCAACAACTCCTGGAGAACAAGTTATATATTATGTTATGAATATTATTGATGGCATAGAAAATAATATAACTTTAAATACTATCTCAGGAAATTATACAGTAGATTGGGGCGATGGAATTATAGAAAATAGAACTACTGGATCTACAACTACAAATCATACTTATACTTTTGCAACACTAACTTCACCTTTAACCATTGAAGGATGGAAACAAGCAATTATAAAGATAACACCTCAAGCTGGACAAAACCTAGTTGCTATAGGCTCTAGTGGAACAGTTGAAAAGAATATAGTAAGAGTTAAAATTAATGCTCCAAATATGATAACCTGTAGTTTTAGTGGATGGGCTTTATTACAATGTGTAGAGTTAGGAGAGAACAGTATAACTACTTTTACTAATATGTTTTCTAGTTGCAAATCTCTTATAACAATACCTCAATTAGATACATCTAAAGGAACTAATTTTTCTAGTATGTTTTATAATTGTTATTCACTCACCACAATACCCCAATTAGATACATCTAAAGGAACTAATTTTGCTGGTATGTTTTATAATTGTTATTCACTTACTACAATACCTCAATTAGATACATCTCTAGGAACTGCTTTTAATACTATGTTTTATAATTGTTCTTCACTTACTACAATACCTCTATTAGTTACATCTTTAGGAACTACTTTTGCTGGTATGTTTGCTAATTGTTATGCTCTTACTACAATACCTCAATTAGTTACATCTTTAGGAACTACTTTTTCTACTATGTTTCAAAGTTGTAATACTCTTACTACAATGCCACAATTAGACACTCATCTAGGAACTGATTTTTCTAATATGTTTATTGGTTGTTATGTTCTTACTGTAATACCCATATTAGATACTTCTAAAGGAACTACTTTTACTGATATGTTTTCTAGTTGCAAATCTCTTATAACAATACCACAATTAGACACTCATCTAGGAACTAATTTTTCTACTATGTTTTATTATGGTTGTTCTTCTCTTACTACAACACCATTGTTAAATACATCTTTAGGAACTAATTTTTCTGGTATGTTTTATAGTTGTTCTTTACTTACTGCAATACCTCTATTAGATACTTCTAAAGGAACTGATTTTTCTGTTATGTTTTATAATTGTTATTCACTTACTGCAATACCTCAATTAGTTACATCTTTAGGAACTAATTTTGCTGGTATGTTTACTAGTTGTTATGCTCTTACTACAATACCTCAATTAGTTACATCTTTAGGAACTACTTTTAATCAAATGTTTTTTTGTTGTTATTCACTTACTACAATACCTCAATTAGACATGTCTTTAGGAACTTCTTTTAATGGTATGTTTAGTGGTTGTTCTTCACTTACTACAATACCTCTATTAGGCACTTCTAAAGGAATTATTTTTACTAGTATGTTTTCTAGTTGCAAATCTCTTATAACAATACCTCAATTAGATACATCTAAAGGAACTGATTTTAATAGTATGTTTAATGGTTGTTCTTCACTCACCACAATACCTCAATTAGATACATCTCTAGGAACTACTTTTAATAGTATGTTTGTTGGCTGTTCTTCACTCACCACAATACCTCAATTAAATACTTCTAGAGGAACTAATTTTGCTGGTATGTTTACTGGTTGTTCTTCACTTACTATAATACCTCTATTAGTTACATCTTTAGGAACTAATTTTGCTGGTATGTTTAGTGGTTGTTCTTCACTTACTACAATACCTCAATTAGTTACATCTTTAGGAACTACTTTTTCTACTATGTTTTATCAAAACTTAGCACTTAGACAGTCTAAAATAACTGGAGTAAGTAAAACAATATCTTATACTAGTTGTAATTTATCAAGATTAACACTAATAGAAATATTCAATAATTTAGCATCTGGAGTAACAGCTCAAACAATTACTATAACAAATAATCCAGGAGCTGCACTATTAACAGCAGCAGATAGATTGATAGCAACTAATAAAGGTTGGACAATAGTAGGATAAATAAAAAGGGAGGAGATATGATTTCAATAATAGAAAGGTTAAAAAAAATAGAATATAGACTTCTAAAAGAATATGATGTTGATGACTTTAGTGATCAGAAATTGATTTTCTTGGCACAAAGCATTGTTAATGCTGCAGTAGATCAGGGGACTATTTTAAATGATCCTGATATGCCAACTAGTATGTTTGGAGTAACTATAGATTGGACAATAGGACCTGAAGCAAATGATCTTATTGTAAAGTTTAGTAGAGGAACAACTGAAGTAACTCAAGATCTTGCAGCTGTAAATGTTGTAATACCAGGATATTATCCTGACATAGAACAAATGTATTCAGTAGCTCTTGGTATGCTTGGTAGTATAAACGGAGAGAATGTTCCTGATGTTGGTTATACAGAAACAAATAAATCAATAGCAATTAGTGATGCCTTACTTATGGTATTAGAAATAAATTAACGGAGGGTATAATGCCAGATTTAATAAGTGAATTAAGCATATTACAAAATACGAAAAATCAAATAAAAAATGCTATACTTGGTAAAGGTGGAAGTATAGCAGAAAATGCTCCATTTAGAAATTATGTAGGTGGAATTAGTTCTATTCCAGGACCTAAAGCTTGGAGCGAATTAGAGTGGCAAACAACTTATAATAATGCATCAACCAATGCTATAATGCCAGAAATTAAGTGATTGGATAGATTTACCAACAATGACAACTGGAGAACAAGTAATTTATTATCTAATCAATATTATTGATGGAACAGATGATAGTATTACTTTACCAACCATTAGTGGTAATTACACAGTAGACTGGGGTGATGGAGCAATAGAAAATAAAGATGCTGGATCTACAACTACAAATCATGCCTATACTTTTGCAACACTAACCTCAACACTAACAACTGAAGGTTATAAGCAAGCAATAATTAAAATTACTCCACAAGTAGGTCAAAACTTGACTTCAATTGTTACGATAGCAAGTAGTAATATAACAAAATTTGCAATTAGAATAGCTGTGAATGTTCCAAATATAACATCATTAAGTTTTATGAATTATTGTAGTTTAGTGGTATTTAGTTTAGGTGAAAACAATATAACTAATTTTACTAATATGTTTAATAATTGTACTTCTCTTACTACAATACTTATAGATACTTCTAAAGGAACTAGTTTTTCTAGTATGTTTCAAAGTTGTACTTCTCTTACTACAGTACCTCAATTAGACACTCATTTAGGAACTAGTTTTACTAATATGTTTAATAATTGTAAATCTCTTACTACAGTACCATTATTAGACACTCATTTAGGAACTAATTTTTCTGGTATGTTTAATAGTTGTACTTCTCTTACTGTAGTGCCTCAATTAAATACTTCTTTAGGAACTAATTTTTCTAGCATATTTTATGATTGTTCTTCTCTTACTATAATACCATTATTAGACACTCATTTAGGAACTAATTTTTCTTATATGTTTTATAATTGTTCTTCACTCACTACAGTACCATTATTAGACACTCATTTAGGAACTAATTTTTCTGGTATGTTTCAAAGTTGTAAATCTATTACTACAATGCCTTTATTAGACACTCATTTAGGAACTGATTTTTCTAGTATGCTTTATAGTTGTTCTTCTCTTACTACAGTACCATTATTAGACACTCATCTAGGAACTAATTTTTCTAGTATGCTTGCTAGTTGTTATGTTCTTACTGCAATACCTCTTATAGATACTTCTTTAGGAACTACTTTTTCTGGTATGTTTCATAGTTGTACTTCTCTTACTGCAGTGCCCCAATTAAATACTTCTTTAGGAACTAATTTTTCTGGTATGTTTACTAATTGTAAATTACTTACTACAATACCTCAATTAAATACTTCTAAAGGAACTAGTTTTTCTGGTATGCTTTATAGTTGTTCTTTTCTTACTACAATGCCTTTATTAGACACTCATTTAGGAACTGATTTTTCTGGTATGTTTAATAGTTGTACTTCTCTTATTACAATACCGCAATTAATTACATCTTTAGGAACTGATTTTAATAGTATGTTTATTAGTTGTACTTCTCTTACTACAGTACCATTATTAGACACTCATTTAGGAACTAATTTTTCTTATATGTTTCATAATTGTTCTTCACTCACTACAGTACCATTATTAGACACTCATCTAGGAACTAATTTTTCTAATATGTTTTATGGTTGTTCTTCACTTACTACAACACCATTGTTAAATACATCTTTAGGAACTAATTTTTCTTATATGTTTAATAATTGTTCTTTTCTTACTACGGTACCATCATTAGACACTAATTTAGGAACTAGTTTTTCTAATATGCTTTATTAAGACAAGTTAAAATAACTGGAATGAGTAAAACAATATCTTATACTAGTTGTAATTTATCAAGATTAGCATTAATAGAAATATTCAATAATTTAGTAACAGTAACTTCACAATCAATTACAATAACGGATAATCCTGGAGCTGCACTATTAACAGCAGCTGATAGATTAATAGCAACTAATAAAGGTTGGACTATAACAGGTTAGATAGGGGGATAAATGTCAGATTTAATAAGTGAATTAACATATTTACAAGAAACTAAAAATCAAATAAAAAATGCTATACTTGGTAAAGGTGGAAGTATAGCAGAAAATGCTCCATTTACTAATTATAGTAGTAGTATTGGTAATTTACCAGGACCAAAAGAGTGGAGTGAATTAGAGTGGCAAACAACTTATAGTAATGCTTTTGCATCTATTTCTTCAACTACCATGCCAGAAATTAGAGTGATTGGATAGATTTACCAACAATGACAACTGGAGAACAAGTAATTTATTATCTAATCAATATTATTGATGGAACAGATGATAGTATTATTTTGCCAACCATTAGTGGTAATTACACAGTAGACTGGGGTGATGGAGCAATAGAAAATAAAGATGCTGGATCTACTACATCCATGCATACTTATAATTTTACAACACTAACCTCAACACTAACAACTGAAGGTTATAAGCAAGCAATAATTAAAATTACACCACAAATAGGTCAAAATATAACAACTATAACAAATACTGGCAATATTAAAAAGTATGCTATTAGAATAGCTATGAATGTTCCTAATGTAACAACCTTAAGTTTTCAAGATTTTAACTGTTTAGTATTTAGTTTAGGCGAAAATAATATAACTAATTTTAATAATATGTTTAATAATTGTACTTCTCTTACTACAATACCTCAATTAATTACATCTTTAGGAACTAATTTTTCTAACATGTTTAATAGTTGTACTTCTCTTACTACAATACCTCTTATAGATACTTCTAATGGAACTAATTTTTCTTATATGTTTTATAGTTGTACTTCTCTTACTACAGTACCATTATTAGACACTCATTTAGGAACTAATTTTTCTGGTATGTTTAATAGTTGTACTTCTCTTATTACAATACCACAAATAATTACATCTTTAGGAATTAATTTTAATAGTATGTTTATTAGTTGTACTTCTCTTACTACAATGCCTTTATTAGACACTCATTTAGGAACTAATTTTTCTTATATGTTTTATAATTGTTCTTCACTCACTACAGTACCATTATTAGATACTCATTTAGGAACTAATTTTTCTGGTATGTTTAATAGTTGTTATTCGCTCACCACAATGCCTTTATTAAATACTTCTTTAGGAACTGATTTTTCTAGTATGTTTTATAATTGTTCTTCACTCACTACGGTACCATTATTAGACACTCATTTAGGAACTAATTTTTCTGGTATGTTTCATAGTTGTTCTTTACTTGCTATAATACCTCAATTAAATACATCTTTAGGAACTAATTTTTCTAGTATGTTTACTAATTGTAAATTACTTACTACAATACCTCAATTAAATACTTCTAAAGGAACTAGTTTTTCTGGTATGTTTCAAAGTTGTTCTTTACTTACTATAATACCTCAATTAAATACATCTTTAGGAACTGATTTTACTAATATATTTTATGGTTGTTCTTTTCTTACTACAATACCATTATTGGATACATCTTTAGGAACTGATTTTACTAATATATTTTATGGTTGTTCTTTTCTTACTATAATACCATTATTGGATACATCTTTAGGAACTAATTTTTCTGGTATGTTTAATAATTGTAAATCTCTTACTACAGTGCCACAATTAGACACTCATCTAGGAACTAATTTTTCTAATATGTTTTATGGTTGTTCTTCTCTTACTACAACACCATTGTTAAATACATCTTTAGGAACTAATTTTTCTGGTATGTTTTATAGTTGTTCT
>JFJP01037316.1_pt1 | contig 48909 bp, 30 predicted proteins | sample 431651 | NCBI WGS metagenome assembly JFJP01 (sample SAMN02602958, study PRJNA72255) | Microbial mat metagenome, whole genome shotgun sequencing project. | biome: fresh water; feature: sink hole; material: water; isolation source: purple microbial (photo- and chemosynthetic) mats found in... | reverse complement strand
TTCATGATAAAAAATATCTGGTTAATTTTAGCTTTTTCGGGTCTTTTTTTTTCGTGTTCTGCACCAAAAGAAAAAGTGTCCGATGAATCGCAGGCAATCAGCTATCTTGAATTGAAAAACAATTTTCAGAATCCCTCTGATGAATCTGGTGTAAACTGTTGGTGGTGGTGGCTCAATGGCAATGTAAATAAGGCCGCAATAACAAAGGACTTGGAAGCCATGAAATCGAGAAATTTTCAGGGAGCGATGATTTTTGATGCCGGTGGTCATAATCAGCGGGGCAATAGAGATATTCCAAAGGGCCCGTTGTTTGGGTCGGATGAGTGGAATGAGTTGTTTGTTTTTGCTTTGGATGAAGCCAGGCGTCTGGGACTGGAGATAGGATTTAATATCCAGAGTGGATGGAATCTGGGAGGACCCCGAGTAACACCTCAATATACTGCAAAGCAGATTACCTTTTCGGAAACCAAGATATCGGGAAATAAAAGCGGAACAATTAAGTTAGCGCTGCCATTGATAAGAAATGACTTTTATAAAGACGTTGCTGTACTGGCATTTCCTTTAAAAAATGAGAATAAAACAAAAGAGTTAATTGCTCACCTCGATTTAAAACTGGGTTACCACGAACTTGGCGGTTCAGCGCCCGACACCCGGTTTTTATTAACCAACGAACTTCTAAAAAACAGGAGTTTACAGGAAGCAACCAGTTACATTATAAAAAAGGACGAAATTCTAAATCTGACCTCCAAAATGGATGCTGACGGCAATCTCACCTGGAAAGCACCGGAAGGTGAGTGGAGTATTTTGCGAATTGGTTATACCTGTACCGATTCACATGTTTCCACATCAAGTGGCGACTGGCAAGGCAGCGTTTTGGATTACATGAGCAAAGAAGCATTTGATTTTTACTGGAACGATGTTGTGGAACCTGTTTTTAAAGCATCGGGCGACCATGTGGGAACAACTTTGAAATTTATGGAAACAGACAGTTGGGAATGTGGCGGCATGAACTGGACAGATAATTTTTCAGCGGAATTTGAAAACTACCGGGGTTATGATATTTTAAACTATTTACCAATTGCTGCAGGTTATATAGTTGATGATTTAAACACGTCGAATGCTTTTTTGTCAGATTTCAGGAAAACACTGGGCGACCTGGTTGCCTATAATCACTACGCAGTTTTTCAGGAATACGCACATAAATACAACATGGGCATTCAACCAGAATCAGCTGGTCCGCACGCCGGTCCGATGGACGGAATAAAAAACTATGGATTCAATGACATTGTCATGAGTGAATTTTGGTCGCCCTCTCCTCATCGCCCCCGGCCTGAAAACAGGTTTTTTCTGAAACAGGCGTCATCTGCAGCTCACATTTATGGGAAGAAAATTGTTGGGGCTGAATCGTTTACCACCATTGGTCCGCACTGGAATGATGAACTTTGGCACGACCAGAAATCGGCTTTCGACCATGAAATTTGTGCTGGTTTAAACCGGACTTATTTTCACACATTTACCTGTTCGCCTCCTGAAGCGGGATTGCCCGGACAGGAATATTTTGCCGGCACACACGTAAATCCGCAGGTAACCTGGTGGGAACAATCGGGGGCATTTATCGACTATATGCACAGAACCCAGTCGGTTGTGCAAAATGGCAAATTTGTAGCCGATGTATTGTATTACTATGGCGACCACGTTCCAAATGTATTTCCTTTTAAACATGCTGACCCGGCCGGTGTAATGCCAGGATTTGATTACGATATTACCGATGAAACTGTTTTTCTGAAATTACGGATAAAAGATGGTAAACTGATCGTTCCCGGAGGAATAGAATACCGTGTTTTAGTGCTTCCCGACCATAAAGCGCTTTCAATGGCAGCGTTAAAAAAGATTGAGGAATTGTTAAAAGAAGGCGCTCAGTTAATTGGCTACAAACCCGAAAGTTCAGTTAGTTTGGTTGGCGGTGAAAAAGAGCAGAAAAAGTTTCAGGAGTTGGCAAATCAAATCTGGGGAAGCGAGCCAGACGAAAAAGGAGAGAAAATAATTGGGAAAGGATTGGTTACCTGTGGAGTTACAGCAAGAGAATATTTGCTGTCGAAAGACATTAGGGAGGATTTTAAAATTCCGGGTGATACCACTAAAACCGATTTTGATTACATACATTACACCATTGGCGAAAGCGATGTCTATTTTGTGACAAATCAAACCACCGAAAGAAAGGAGATAAATTGCCAGTTCCGGGTTTCAGGACAACAACCTGAATTGTGGGATGCTTTAACGGGTGAAATCCGCGAAGCGCGATCCTTCACCCAAAACGATGGTTTTACAACCGTCCCTTTAACACTGGAAGCGTATGGAGCAATTATGGTCGTGTTTAACAAGCCGATTGATAAAAATACGCAAGGCACAGAAGGGCGAAATTATCCCGATTTTAAAACAGTAAGAAATATTGATGGTGTTTGGGAAGTAAACTTCGATACGAAATGGGGAGGTCCTGCTTCAGTAACATTCGCTGAATTAATGGATTGGACAAAGCATTCGAATGATGGCATAAAATATTATTCAGGAGTAGCAATTTATAACAAAACTTTTAATCTGGATTTTGAACCGGAGAAGGATAAACAGTACTTTTTACAGTTGGAAGATGTTAAAGATGTTGGAATAGTAGAGGTTATTATCAATGGAAAAGATAAAGGAGTGACTTGGACAAAACCTTTCAGGATTGAAGTAAGTCGTGAACTTCAAAGGGGCGAAAATACGCTGCAGATTAAAGTTGTAAATTCCTGGTACAACAGGGTTGCTGGCGACCAGACATTCCCTGACAAAAAACAATACACCACTACCAACATCGATTTAAAACATGATTTCCGGGGCAGGCCAACAGATGAAATTCCTTTGGAACCATCAGGTTTGATGGGGCCGGTTACGATTCAGGAAGCTCCCGGGTTATGGTGATATATATATCTTGCACATTGTCAGAATTTAATTAAAATATCTTTTTCTATGAATAAGAGTATTATCATAAGCTCACTGCTTGTCAGTTCCTGCTCACCAGCATCTTTTTCGATTGACGAAGGCAGGGATAAGAATGTATTATTTATTGTTGTCGACGATTTGACAACCACATTGGGATGCTATGGCCACCAGGTGGTAAAAACTCCCAATATTGACAATTTAGCACGAGTTGGTGTTAAATTCAATCATGCTTATTGCAATTATGCAGTAAGTAATCCCAGCAGATCATCTTTTCTTACAGGATTGAAGCCTGAAACTACTACAATTCTTGATAATGTTAAGACTTTGCAGTCAATTCTGGGTGACAGAATAACACTTCCTTATCTCTTCAGACAAAACGGCTATTATACAATGAGCCTTGGAAAAATATTTCATGGAAGCAAAGAACATAATGATATTAAGGCCTGGGACGAGATTTACTCCTTTGGTGCGACTGAGACCGGCAAGACAGGTGAAAAGCGAAACATGACCGGAGGTGCATTGAAGTGGTGCGAATGGATGGCTGCTGAGGGAGAAGATGAAGATCAGGCAGATGGGCAGATAGCAAGGAAAGCAGTTGAATTTATTTCGGCTAAAAGAGAACAGCCTTTTTTTCTTGCAGTTGGATTTCACAAACCTCACGATCCTTTCTATGCCCCGAAGAAGTATTTTGATATGTATCCGCTTGAAATGTGTAACCCTCCTGTTCTTCCTGATGGATGGGTCGCTCCGTATAAACATACTTTACCTTCTGAAACGGCAGTATTTGATAAGTTCACTGATCGTGACAAAAGAGAATTTCTGAGATCGTATTATGCCTGCAGCAGTTTTATGGATGCACAGGTTGGTAAACTGCTGAAAGCTCTTGAGGAGTCGGGACAAATGGATAACACCCTCATTGTCTTTATGGGAGACCATGGATATCACCTTGGAGAACATAATTGGTGGAACAAGGTAACTATTTTTGAAAAAGGGACTAACGCTCCGTTCATTGTTTCAGGCCAGTCTGTCGGAAAGAAAGGGGTTGAATCAGATGCCATGTTAGAGTTCATTGATATTTATCCTACACTTGCTGACCTGCTCGATCTGAAAAATACTCCTGATTATCTTGAGGGGCGAAGCTTCTCGGCTGTATTAAAAAACCCATCACTGCCATTCAGAACCTCGGTTAGTGCTGTTATCAGAAGGGGAGAGATGTTGGGAAGAACTGTAAAGACAGATAAATGGAGATATACCGAGTGGGATAATGGTGATAGGGGGATGGAATTGTATGATCAGGTTAATGATCCGGTTGAATATAACAACCTTGCGACAAATCAGACGTATACCTCTGTTATTTCTGAAATGAAAAAACTTTTATACCAGAAAGACTAATATATGATGCAATTCAGGAAGATTTTAACACCCTTAACAACGGAATTCATGAAAGGCAGATCAATTCTTTTCGTGGTTTGTCTGTCGGCTGTAACATTTGCAGTTTCAGCTCAGAACAAACATTCTATCACCACAAATTATCCTACCTACAAAGGGTTGATTATGGCCGGATACCAGGGATGGTTTCATACTCCAAAAGAAGGTCAGTTGCTGTATCCCGATCCCACAAAACTAAGTATCGACATGTGGCCTGATGTATCGGAGTATGAAAAGACCTATGAGACAGGGCTGAAGCTTGCCGACGGCTCTGCTGCCCGCTTTTTCAGCGCCGACGATAAAAGTACTGTCGATATCCATTTTAAATGGATGAAGGAATATGGTCTGGATGGCGTATTCATGCAGCGCTTTTTTAATTCAGCACGACCAGGAAACTCCCGTAACATTCAAACAGCAATATTATCAAACGCCCTTGATGCTGCATCGAAATATCAGAGAGCAATAGCTGTGATGTACGACCTGTCAGGATTAAAACGGTCGGGAGAGGATTGTTCACAGCTTATTGAAGACTGGAAATACCTTGTTGACACTATTAAGGTGACCAATCAGAAAGGTGCCAAAACTTATCTTTTCCACAGGGGTAAACCACTGGTAGTTATATGGGGCGTTGGATTTCCTGACCGTCCATATGATATTAGGAACATTGGTCTTGAAAGGTTTATGGATTTTCTTAAAAATGACCCCGTTTACGGAGGTTGCTCTGTGATGCTGGGAGTTCCGACTTTCTGGCGCGATCTCAATGCAGACTGTGTTCATGATCCTTATCTTCATGAGCTTATTAAGGAGGCTGACCTGATCATGCCCTGGATGGTACAGCGATTCACACCTCTGCTCCATAACGACATGGACAGGTACAGGGATGTAATCCTTGAAGACATCAAATGGTGCAAGATGAATAATGTTGATTATGTTCCGTGTGTTTGTCCCGGGTTCAGCTGGCATAACCTCAGTGTAAGACAATATCCTGACGATATAAAGCCGGTTGGATCAATACCAAGGCAGGGAGGGAGATTTTACTGGCAACAGATGTCGACTGCAATTCTTGCCGGCGCTGAAATGATTTATGTGGCAATGTTCGATGAGGTGAATGAGGGCACAGCAATTTTCAAAATCAGCGATAATCCGCCGGTGCACGAAACAGCACTGTTTGTAAAAAATGACGGGAAACCATCAGATCATTATTTATGGCTGACAGGTGAAGCTTCGAAGATGCTAAAGAGACAAAAGGCACTTTCTGTTCAAATGCCTAAAAGATAAAATGTTGACTAGTATTTGCATTAGGTGAGGTAAGTAGTATGATTTGAAATGGGATTTTTTTTAGTTGTTTGATTGATAATGTTAGGTTAGTTAGGTTAGGTTGATTCAGGTTAATGTGGTTAGTTAACCTTTGTTTGTCCGGGAAGTGGTGTCTCTGATGCACTGATTAGTGCTTATAACAGGGCAGCTATTCCCGGACTTTTTTTATTAGAGCCCGATTTCTCATGGTTTACCCTGTCTGAATCCTTACCTTGTTTTAAAGAATTATTTTTTGGCTGAATATTCCTTGTTTATTAATCAGCACGACTATATATATCCCTTTACCCAATTTTACAGGTACTTCAATGGTTCGCAATACAAAATCTGCATGCAGTTTTCCTGAAATATCGTATATCTTAACAGTTGAGTTTAAACTAGTTTCATTAAAGACAAGACTCTGATTACCTGTATAGACGAATTGAGTTTTCTCTTTTGCCGGAATTTCATCAATAGTATTCGGACCCTCACTCATCGTGGAGATTAATATATCATCGAAATAGGCCAGGTATGAACCGGCGGAGACTGGCTTATCGAATGTAATTGCAATACCTGTAATTTCATCGCCAACAAGTTCTCCCACGCCTATCCTGCATGCAATTTTTTGCCAGCCGGCTCCAACTGCCCCTATTCCATTTATTGGATCCATAGTCAAACCCAAATTGTTTTTATAGGTTATAAGCTTACTCAGCTTCTTTCCCGATTTAAATATCAAATCAACAGATACAAATTGTCCAAGTTCATTAATTGTTTTCTTCCAGAATGAAAGTTTTAGATCCTCAACAACTGGTATTTTGACCTCTGCAAATTTATAACTGAAGAATGAGTCATCTGAATAGTTTACACTGCCTGTTGCTCTTACAGCATACGATCCTCTGTTTGCATTTGATTCATCTTTGATAATTTCACATACTGCTTGCGAAACATTGCTGCTTCCAATAATTGAAGGATTATAAAAGCATGGATCCAGATTGTAAATCCCGCTTTTTACCGGACCTACTTCACTTTCTTTATATTCGGTATACCTCTTTTCAAAGCTGTTTCTGTAATAATCAGGTCCCCGGGAATAGGCAACTGACATTAGCTGTGATGATTCACCGGTATTTTTAACCATTGCTGTTGCAGAACCTGCAACTCTTAAGTAAAAATCTGATGAGACCCATATTCCATCGGCGCTTAAAGTAACGAAATACTGATTAGTCGGGATCATACTCCAGTCAGTTGCAGCCTTCATAATCGCTGTTCCCTCATCATATTCATCAAACATTGCAAAATACATCTGATCAATGCCTGTTGTTCTTATGTTATAAGCCTGCCGCCAAAGGAATCCACCTGCCAGTCTTGGAATTGAATTCGGCGTTCCGAGATTCCATGTCGACCATGAAAATCCGGGGAAAAGTACCGGCAGGTAGCCGAGGTTATTAGCGCTACAAAACTCTTTGTCAGGAATGAGATAACTTGTTTTGTGGCTATCACAGCCTGAAATTGTTTTATACCGTCCCGGTGTCCAGGGCGAAACCATATCGTAAGTTTTATAGGCTTCCAGGAACCCGGGCTTTGAGTCACCTGATTCTGTGCGCCAGTTTGTTGGGACCCCTCCAATAACATAGCATCCACGGCCTTGCAGGAATTTAATTAGCTCAATTGTTTTTGCAGCATTCCCTACACGAGTTGTAAATCCGGGGCCCCAGACCTGTACCACAGGCTTGTTATTTACTGTAGCATAGGCAGGAGATGACGTTAAAGCGTAAGATTGTTCAATATTGAAAACCCAATCGTATTTGATACTTTCAACCCAGGCATTCTCATCTTTCCCCGACGACATGTCGTAGCAAACATAGAAGATCCTTTGATTTGTTTCTGCCGCCTTTTTTACTTTCACAGGTTTCGAAAACGGCGAGTCGGAAACCGGATATGGATTATCCCCGATAAAGCGCTGCAGGGCTGCTCCATCGATGCCGGCCTCTTTCATCCATTTAAAGTGTTCGTCAATCACATCTGCCGAACTGAATAAAATTGAAGGTTCTCCGTTTCCAAGATTGTCAAATCCGGTTAGCTTCAATATTTCAGGCTTGTAATCCCTGGTGTCGGGATAAATATCAAAATGAGAATTTCCGGCTTCGGGCCGTATATTGGAAGACCAATGTACCCATCCTGAATTTAATTCACTTGCAGTAAACCAGGCCTGATATCCGGCCACCGATTTTCCTTTGAATTCGGAGTAACTGCTTCCGGATGTAACAGGAACCAATTCTTTGGAAGGGTCCAGTTCTCCTTTTGAAATGGATATTTGACGTATGAACGCTTCGCCCGAGATCCTGAAATCGGACTGATTATTTTGCAAATTATTAAATGCTGCGTCTGCTAATCCAATTGTTATGGTAATCCATGTGTCTGAGTTCGTTTTTGTGATCGTAATGGGTTTATAATTACTTGATAACGAATTATATTGAAACGAAAAATTCCCATTCCCGCTATCAAAGTAGGTAATTTTGAAAATAAGTTTAGAATCGGTAGTTAAGATCAAGCCGTCGTCAACCCTGAAATATCCATATTTTCCTGATGGGATATATCGACAATCCATCTGCCCCCTGATAACCTGTTCACTATAGGATTCAGCTGTTGGGGTGGTACTAACAACAAATTGTATACCTGTCTCCTCCCTTGGATCTGAAAATTTGATTTTAGTAATCTGTCCTTCTGCAGATGAAGCCGATAATAAAGACAAAAAAACTATTATGTTAAGCACAACAGGTTTCATGCGGATCTTTGTTTTTAAGGTATAAATGGTTTATACAATTAGTTTTCCTTCATATTCACTTAAAAGGAATTATTTTCTAAGCGCAAAGTAATGATTTAGGGGATATTTCATTTGTTAAGTAAATTCTTATTCTCAATAATTAGTATTATTTATTAATTATTAATTTAAAATTAATTGTTGTTCTCTTCCTTAGTCAAAAAAAAGATGTAACCTCACGCTGGTTAAAGGAATTGCATAGTTGAATTAATCAGATAATAACAAAGGGATACATATGAAAATACAAGGAATGCGTTGGGTGATTTTAAGTTTGATAGTACTTGTTACAGTAATTAATATACTTGACAGAGGTACATTGAATTACATGTGGCAGGACGGAAAGGATAAAACTACAGGCATGGTTATTCAACCGGGAATTGCATCTGAACTGCATATTGTAAGCGATGAAATGGCTCCTGAGGAGAGACAGCAAAGATCAAAAGAAGTATTTGCCTGGATAAATATCGCCTTTATGCTTGCGTACGGATTAAGTCAGTTATTATCAGGTGTATTGTACGATAAAGTCGGAACACGAAACGGATTCAGTATTTCAGCTCTTATCTGGGGAGGTGCAATTGCACTGACTTCCCTGGCTAATGGTATCCGGTCGCTCGCATTTTTCAGGGTATTACTTGGGCTTGGTGAAGCAGGACCATGGCCCGGAACAACAAAATCAAATGCTGAGTGGTTCCCTATTAAAGAAAGAGCTATTGCTCAGGGCTTTTTTGGTGCGGCCTCTTCAATAGGTAATCTTTTGGTACCAATTATTATTCCTTTACTTTTTCTGTCCATTGGCTGGAGGCATACTTTTGTTGTTTTAGGTGTGGTCTGTCTGGCCTGGATACCTCTGTGGTATATTATAAATAAATCCGGACCCAAAACCCATCCATGGATCACTCAAAAGGAGAAAGACTACATTCTGAACGGACAGGGAGAAGTAGAGAAAATAGATACGAAGACGTTAAGCGTTAAAATATTACTAAAAGACAAGCATAGTTATTCGGTTATCGCGAGTCGCTTTTTCCTCGATCCGATATGGTGGATGTTTATGACCTGGTTGCCAATTTATTTGCAGGAAGTTTATAAACTGAATCTTAAGGAAGTGGCCGCTGTAGCCTGGATCCCATTTGTGGGTGCAGCTTTTGGAAGTTTACTTGGTGGCTGGGTGGCAGGAAGACTAATTAGTAAAGGCTGTAACGCAGTAAAAGCCAGAAAGATAACTATTGCCATAGGTTGTGCAATAATTATGCCGGGTATGATTGGTGCTGCTTTTGCCGCGACTGGTCTGACTGCTTCTTTAATGTTAATGTTTATTCTTGGAGGATTTCAGTTTGCCATAACCAATATTCAAACATTACCAAGTGACTTTCATTCAGGGAAGACTGTTGGGTCATTAGCCGGACTTGGCGGAGCTTCGGCAATTCTAGGCATTGTTCTGTCAACTTATCTGGTGCCTATGCTTACAAAAGGCGGAAACTGGATACCATTCTTCATAATGGGAGGGGTGTTAATCCCATTGTCTCTTCTATCGGTATTAATTTTTGCTCCTAAAAAGGGCGAACCAATTACAAACCATGGATAAAAATGAATTAGTGAGGTTTGCAGAGATTCCGCTTAAACAATTGCCAAACCGTGTTTGGCGTACCTACAGCGGAGGAGCATTAATTGATAAATGGAAAATGTCTCAGGAAGCAGTTGATGGTAGTTTGCCTGAAGAATGGATCATGTCAACAATATCCGCCCGTGGCAAAAATCGTCCTGAAAAAGAAGGATTAACCTATGTAGAGACCTCATTGGGTGCGATTACCCTTAAAGAATTGATTGGTGCCAATTTAAATCTCTTTTTGGGTGAAAGGGTTGCTGAGAAATTCGGAACAACAGGTGTGTTAATCAAAATGCTTGACTCAAAAGAAAGGTTGACAATTCAGGTTCATCCGGATAAAGAATATGCACGCACCATGTTCAATTCTGAATTTGGTAAAACTGAATCGTGGTATATTTTGGGTGGTCGTGAAATTAACGGAGAAAAAAGTTCCATTTACCTTGGATTCAGGGAAGGTGTTACCCCCGAAATCTGGCGTGATCTTTTCAAAAAACAGGATATAAAAGGGATGTTGGATTCTCTTCACCGGTTTGAAGTGCTGCCGGGTGATGCTTTTATTATATATGGAGGTGTTCCGCATGCTATTGGTGGCGGTTGCTTCCTGATGGAAGTACAGGAACCTACAGATTATACAATGCGGGTAGAAAAAATTACACCCGGAGGTCTGACTATCAGCAATGAACTGATTCATCAGGGAGTAGGTGAGGAAAACATGCTTAAATGTTTCCATTTTGATTGCTGCTCATTTGAAGAAGCTACAAAAAGATGGAAGATTACACCTCAGGAAATTGAAACTTCAGACTCCTGCAGGTATATGACCATTTTTAATGAGAAACATACAAACTGCTTCGGATTAAACGAACTGAACCTGGATGGTGAATTTATTATGAAAAGCAATGGATCTTTCTTCGTGGGGGTGATTTACTCAGGTGAAGTTACGATCACGTGTGGAGACCGGAATTATAGTTTCTCTCAGGGCGATGAGATATTTTTTCCTGCTGCCATCAAAACAATCATATGGAAAACGACTAAACCTGCGAAAGTCTTATTGTGCTACCCACCTTTATAAAACAAAAACAAACAATTATGAAAAAAATAGTAGGATTGACAGTATTGTTCATGCTATTAACCTGCAGCCATATTTCAGCTCAGAATAAGCATGCTGAAAAAAGCAGGTTTATGAGTTATAAGGGGCTCGTTATGGCTGGTTATCAGGGCTGGTTTAACTGCGAAGGCGATGGGGCTGATCGCGGTTGGACACACTATGCTTTGAATAACAAATTCGAAGACGGAAGTTGTAAATTCGATTACTGGCCTGAAATGGATGAGTACAAAGTGAAATACAAAACGCCATTTAAGTTCGCTGATGGTTCGCCGGCCTATGTGTTTAGTTCATTCGATGAAAGCACCGTTGATTTACATTTTAAATGGATGAAAGAGTACGGTATTGATGGCGTATTTATGCAACGGTTCTTTGAAGTACTTACAAGTCCAAAACGAGTAATGCATAATGACAAAGTGCTGGCTTCTGCCATTAAAGCAGCTAATAAATATGGAGTGTCAATCTGTTTGATGTACGATATTGGATCAATGGATGATACTAAATACAAGTTGATTTTTGATGATTGGAAACATCTGGTCAATGATCTCAAACTTACCAATCAGGGAGATAAAACAACCTACCTGTTTCACAACAACAAACCATTGGTAGCTTTCTGGGGAATAAGCGCAGGTACAAGGGCATCAGGCCATATACCTGAGATCTTTGATATTATTGATTTCTTCAAAAATGATCCGGTATACGGAGGCTGCTCAATTCACCTGGGTATTCCTTCGCGCTGGAGAACATTAGGCGCTGATACAAAAGGAGATCCACGGCTGCATGAAGTTCTTAAGCAGGTCGATGTTGTGCATCCATGGCTTGTTGGCCGCTTTAACGAGGAGCAGTATGAAGCTTACAGGAAAGAGAATATTATTGATGATGTAAAATGGTGCAAAGAGAATGGGAAGTCATATGCACCTACCGTTTTCCCTGGCTTTTCATGGTATAATATGAAACCGAATGAAATTTCAGATAAAATTCCCAGAAATAAAGGTGAGTTCTACTGGAAGCAAATTGCCGGCGCAATTAATAGCGGAGCAGAAATGCTATATGTTGCGATGTTTGATGAGATTGATGAAGGCACTGCTGTTATGAAATGTGCACATGAAGTTCCGGTTGGGAAAAGTGTTTTTGTGCCAATTGAAAAGGAGGTTCCATCCGATCATTACCTGTGGCTAACAGGAATGGCTGGTAAAATGCTTCGCGGCGAAATTCCTTTTTCTGAAAAGATGCCTGTAAGAAAATAAAGCTCCCTAAGTGATCAATATTATTGTAAGGATATAAATGACATGAAGATAAAATTCGTAACAAATCACACACTGACAAAGGCCATTCCAATAGCTTTTATTCTGAATTGCATAATGGTGATAGTAACCTTTGCACAAACCAGCAACTCAACAAAAACAGTTGTAAAACCTATTGATCCGCTGTCAGTTGATATTACCAGGCCAACCTTATTTGCTGTGCCTTATACGCATCTCGACGATATGTGGCGCTGGTCTTACCCACAGGTAATACGTGATTTTTTGAAAAACACCCTTGACGATAACTTTAAGGCTTTTGAGGAGTATCCTGACTATGTATTCAACTGGTCGGGTGCAAGCCGCTATCAAATGATCAGGGAGTATTATCCTGAAAAATATAAAGAACTTAAAGAATGGGTTGAGGCCGGTCGCTGGTACCCAAGCGGTAGTTCATGGGTTGAAAATGATGTTAATGTTCCATCCACTGAATCAATGATTCGTCAGATTCTAATGGGCTATCATTATTTTAAAAATGAATTCGGAAAAGAGAGTCTCGAATTTATGCTTCCCGACTGCTTCGGATTTCCATACTCATTACCATCTGTTTTAAGTCACTGTGGAATTCGGGGTTTCTCGACCCAGAAGTTAACATGGGAATCCGCTAACGGAATTCCTTTCAATGTAGGCCGGTGGATCGGGCCTGATGGAAAATGGGTAATTGCGGCACTAAATGCCGGTAACTATGCTTCCGGACATGAGCATGTTTACTCCACCCATAAAGAGACACTCGATCGTTTGGAAAAAAACAAAGAAGTAAGCGGCCTTCCTGTTGACTATTTCTATATAGGCGGAGGTGATCAGAACAATGCCGACCGTGGTGGCGTAGTTCAAAAAGTTTCACTCGAATCACTTAAAAAAGCTAAGGAAACAAGAGGACCTGTTAATGTTGTTGTCGGACAAGCAGACCTGATGTTCAGAGCCATAACTGATAAGCAGGCTGAAAAATTTCCAACCTGGAATAAGGATCTCCTGCTTATTAAGCATTCGACCGGAGTACTTTCATCTCAGGCTTATACAAAGAAGCTGAATCGTGATGCTGAACTTCTGGCTGATGCCAGTGAGAAAGCAGCAGTTGCAGCCCACCTTTTAAATGGTGCTGAATATCCCTCTGATGCACTGAATCATGCCTGGAAATTAACACTTCTTAATCAGTTTCATGATAACCTGCCCGGAACCAGTATTCCCAAAGCCTACGAGCATGGCTGGAACGATGGCATTATTGCCCTTAATCAATTTGCCGGGGTTTATAAAGATGCAATAGGTACTCTGGCAGGGTCTCTTAATACTGATGTCCCCGGAGTTTCGGTGGTCGTTTTTAATCCGCTTTCAATTCCACGTAAAGATAATGTCGAAGCCTTTATACCTGAAGAATTCGAAAATGCGGAATATCTTGCTGTATTTGATTCAAAAGGTAAAGAAGTTCCCTCTCAGATTATAACAGGATTTGACGGGAAAAGACGCATCTTGTTTTCGTCAGATCTTCCTCCTGTAGGAGGAGCTGTTTATTCGATCCGCCGGGAAAAACCACAGATTAGAACATCTGGGATATTTGTTCGAAAAGACTATCTGGAAAACAGTAATTTCAAGGTAACAATAGATGCCAATGGCGACGTAGCAAGCATATTCGATAAAAGAATTAATAAAGAATTGCTTGAGAAACCTATACAACTTGAATTTGGAGAGAACTTTCCGGATACCAAGCCGGCATGGAGGATCTACTGGAAAGATATAAAACAACCTGCACGAAGCGTAGCATCGAATCCTGTATCAGTTAAAACTATTGAAGATGGACCTGTAAGGGTTGCTGTTGAAGTGATCAGGGAGAACGAAGGTTCAAAAATTACTCAAAGAATAAGGCTTTCATCAGGAGCCGATGGAAGCCGTGTGGAAACAGCAAACCTGATAGACTGGAAAAGTCGCGGGACTCTGTTGAAAGCTGCATTCCACTTTACGGCAGAAGCACCCGAGGCAACCTATAACCTCGACTTGGGGACCATCAAACGGGGAAATCGAAACGAGACGCAATATGAGGTGCCTCATCATGCCTGGATAGACTTAACTGATAAATCAGGTACATATGGAGTTTCCCTGCTTACGGGTGCAAAATACGGGAGTGACAAAGTAGATGACAATACAATAAGGCTTACTTTAATTCACGGACCTGATACAAAAGATAGTGAACAGGAGGTACTCGACGATGGTACTATGAGTGAAATGAGATGGCAGGATTGGGGACGACATCAGTTTACTTATTCTGTTACAGGCCACAAAGGCGACTGGCGCGAAGGTAAGTCACACTTGGAAGCCATGCGTTTTGAGCAAGGTCCTGCAGCTTTCGCAGTAACAAAGCATAAGGGTAATACAAGTTCATTCTCACTGCTGAATATCAATACTGACCAGGTAAATATACAGGCTGTTAAAATGGCTGAAGATGGTTCTGGGGTTGTTGTGCGATTACAGGAATTATACGGGCAACAATGTAAAGGTGTGAAGCTTTCCGCAGCACTGCCAATTATAGCCGCAGAATTAACTGATGGAGTAGAACGACCTCTGAATATAAAACTTGCCATCAATAAAAATGTTCTTGGTCTGGACTTTTCTCCCTACGAACTAAAAACTGTTTTGTTAAAGATATCAGGAAAAGAAAAGGCACCTGCTGTAACTCAAACCCTGAAACTTAAATATGATGCCGATATTTTCAGCTATAATAACAACCGTGAAGACGGATATGATGAAGAAGGATTTATTAAACCCAGACCGAGATCTGAAGGTCATCGTGGAACTATGGATGGAAAGGGAGGAACTTATCCGGCTGAGATGATTGGAGATAAGGTTGTTATTGGTAATGTTGCTTTTGCAGTCGGTTCTTTGAAAGACACAGAATATGATGCAGTTGCATGTAAAGGCCAAAGCATTGATCTTCCTGAAGGCACAAAAGTATTACACATTTTAGCTGCTGCTGATGAAGATACAAAGGTGATTTTTAAAGCAGGAAATAAGGAATATCCCTTGATAATTGGTGGCTGGACCGGCTATATGGGATCATGGGATAACAGGGAATTCAAAGGATTTGTTGCGGAATTGTCCTATTCGTTACGCAATGATCTGAAAACAATTCATCCGGCGTTTATCCGCGATCAGCGCATTGCATGGGCAGCCTCGCATCATCACAGACCCGCCGGTGATGCTCTTTATGAATATAGTTACCTGTTTGCATACCGGCTTGAAATACCGGAGGGTGCCACCAGTATAACTCTTCCTGATTCCAGATTTGTCCGCATTGTGGCAATGAGTGTTGGCGATGATGGGAAAGCAATATCACTTCAAACACCATTCGAAGACCTACACCGCGATGAAGCCTTTACGAAGAGATTTGAATAACTGTAGAAACTCCGTAATTAAACCAAAAAGGGAAATAGTATGTGCTTTAACAACTTTTCGGGAATAAAATCGCTTTTGCTGCTGATTTCAGTTCAGCTTATTGCTTTTTCAATCAATGCAAATCCAATTAAAGGGAAAGACATTAAACTCGCAAAGAATCAAATTACGATTGTAATTTCTGATAAGGAAGTAGGTCCGGTAAAAATTGCATTGGATGCTTTACGAAAGGATTTTGCTGCGGTTTTAAACTTCGAGCCGAAAATAGTCAGTAGAATGAGTGATGAATCTAAAGTTACTGAAATAGTTATTGTTAACAGGGCATCAGGATTACTTTCAGTTCCATCAGATAAAGCACTTGCACTTGATAGTTTTGAATCTCATCGGGTTTACGCAGATGCAGAGAATAACCGGATATATCTGGAGGGTTTTGACCTTAGAGGAACCATTTTTGCCATATACACTTTCTCGGAAAAGGTTCTGGGCGTTCCCCCGTTAAAATATTGGAGTTCCTGGGTGCCGGTATTAAAGGATATGATTAAGGTTGCCGGCAATTTCAATATTTATTACAAATCTCCACAGGTAAGGTATCGCAGTATTCACTTCGCCTCAAACTTAATACGGTTGAAACGTATTCCACAATTGAACCAGGGTATAAAATAAGTGATTATGCCATTTTAATCGACAAATATGGATTAGTAATTACTTCTCATCATACAAGCGGACTCAATACTTCATTTGGAACATGGGAAGCCTATTGGGAGAAAGTCAGAAAAATGGATCCTCCGAAACTGCTTCTTGCAAATGAACAGGAAATCATTGAGTTCTTTAAATACAATGCTGAAACAGTTAAGCGGAGCGGGATTGAGAATCTTTGGACTGTCGCCTTCAGGGGCAAAGTAGACCAACCATTCTGGAGTGTTTTCGAAGATGCGCCAAAAGGAGATATAGAGCGGGCTGAGGTCATAAACAGAATGCTTCAGATTCAGTTAGATATTATTAAAGATGTAACCGGCGATCAAAAACCATATACGCGAATCACTTTTTACGACGAATTGGCCACCCTTATGGCTAAGGGATATTTAAAACCGCCGGAGGGTGAAAACATGATCTGGACTTACGTTGCAGCACGTCGCGATCCTTACCCCTACAATGATCTTGTAAATTTCAATTCAGCCAAGCCTGTTAAACTGGGGTTTTATATGAACTTCGGATTTGCTTCAACCGGAGCACATGTTGCACCGGCTGAAAGTCCCTGGAAAATGGAGTTCAATTACAGGTACATAAATAGTAAATCCCCCCTTTACTTTTCGGTAGTAAACGTTGGTAACGTCAGAGAATTTGTGCTTGAACTCTCGGCAAATGCAAAAATGCTTTGGGATTATGAAAGTTACGACACGGAAAAGTTCATGCTTGACTACTGCACACTATATTTTGGACCTGAACACGCAAGCGAAGTGGCGCAACTTTATAAAGACTTTTATTACGCTTACTGGAGCCCGAAGCCAGCACTATTTAAGGGTATGGAGCGCCAGTTTACCTTTCAGGACTTAAGATATGCACGGGCATTTGATCATATCTATAATGTTTTCTATTCCACAACCGAAGAGATAAATATGAATCCACTCCGCGAGATAGGATATGAGAGTGAGCCTGGTCGTACATTTAGGATTGATCCCGAACATAACCAAAGTAACAATCAGGTGGATGCATTGCTATCCGGGATGGAAAAAACAATACTCAAATTTGATGCTGTGTCGAGTCGTTGCTCAAAAATAATGCTGCAACTTGATAAGGACAAACGAACCTTCTTCAACGATAACCTGCGCATATATAGTTACTACATGGCTAATTTAAGCAGAACTCTTTACCACTTTGTATCTGCTTACAAGAATCAGGCGAAGAAGGATGTCCTCATTAAAAACCTCGATCTGTCCTATAGCAATGCAATGCAGGCAAAAAGTATTTTAAATGAAGGTCAACATGGGATTTTCTCAACATGGTATTCCGATGCAGAGGATATGACAAGAACATTTCAGCTCGATTCCTTAATCAAAAACATAAATACGTTAAAACAAAAGGCGATCGAAATTAAGTGACAATTTGAATGAGTTTTTATTTATTAAAAAATATTGTTGATATGAAACAAATATATCATTTTCTGATGATCCCCGGTATGATATCCATTTTAGGATCGGCAGATAATCCTTTACAATCAAAGGAAAGCAAAGTGGAAAGAGGCAACAGAACAAAAAAACAACCCAATGTTATTTTCTTTTCAATGGATGACCTGAATGATTGGGTAACACCTCTGGGTTATAGTCTGGCTAAAACACCAAATATGGATCGTCTGGCAAGAATGGGAGTAGTTTTTACTTATGCCCATGCACCCGGTGTTTTCAGCGCTCCATCCCGCACAGCCATTATGACAGGTATGAATGCCTCTACAACCGGATGCTATGAAGAAGATCCTTTTCAATACGATTATCCAGATCTGGTTACAATGCAAATGGCCTTTAAACAAGGAGGATACAGTACTTACGGGGCCGGGAAAATATATCATCACCGGAGCGGATTTCTAGATCAAAGAGGCTGGGATAAATATTTCTCACGCAGCCAGGAGGAAAAAGACATGGGTTGGGAAATGAATAGTTATTATATGAAAGATGCCCCCCGACCTGTTCCTTTTCCTTATAGCCCACACAACATTAAGTATGGCAATGGTAATAGTTCAGCATTGCATCTTGAATGGGGACCAATCGGTGATGAGAAGGAGGATGATATGGTGGATGCCATTCGTACAAACTGGGCCTGTGATATTCTAAAGCAAAAACACGATAAACCTTTCTTTCTTGCCCTGGGATTGTATTCTCCTCACTATCCAAACTATGCTCCACAGAAGTATTTTGACATGTATAGCAGGGATTCAATTAAACTTCCTCCCTATAAAGCTGATGATCTGGAAGATCTTCCTGAAAGAATCCGAAAGAATATGATTAACCGGTCTAAACAACAAAATGAGCTCATAGAATTAGGGGTTTTAAAAGATGCGGTAATTGGCTACCTGGCTGCAACATCTTTTGCCGATGCAATGCTTGGACGTGTTCTGGATGCCCTGGAGGCAAGTCCCGATAAAGACAACACCATTATTGTATTTTGGAGCGACCAGGGCTTTCACCATGGAGAAAAAATGCACTGGGGCAAACATACTCTCTGGCAACGAACTTCGCATGTTCCGTTTATCTGGGCCGGAAAAGGGATTCCCAAAAATGAAAAGGTAAATACTTCGGTTAGTCTGATCGATATGTACCCGACTTTCATTGAACTATGCAATCTTCCTGAGGTTAAAAATCTTGAAGGCGTATCTCTGGTAGCCTCGTTGAAAAAACCATCTGAATCAATCGATAGAAATGTCTTTCTTCCAAGCAATGAGAAGGGTAGCTATGCGATAATCAATACGAATTGGAGGTACATTTCCTACTTCGATGGAGGTGAAGAATTGTACAATGTGAAAGAAGATCCAAATGAGTGGAACAATCTGGCGGGGGAAGAAAAATTTCGACCAATTATCCAGGATATGCAGAAATCGGCCCCAAAAGTATTTGCACCAAAAGTTACTGCCAAAAATGAGTTGAAGCTTGTTATTGAAGGAGATTCATTTCATTGGGAGAAGAAGAAGAATTAGTTACCTATGGGTCTTTTTAAATTTAAATAGCAGGAAATATATCTATTATGAATCGAAGATTTAAAGAATCAATAACAATTGCAGTACTTTCTGTTTGTTCAGTATTTTCGTCCTTTTCACAGGAGGATTTTACAAAATATATTGACCCGACAATAGGAAATGTTGCACAGTTCCTTGTACCGACATATCCAACCATTCATCTGCCAAATCAAATGCTTAGGATGTTTCCTGTAAAACAGGATTACCTCTCCGATCAGGTTGATGCCTTCCCCCTGCAGGTTATATCGCACCGGTCAGCCGGAATTCTTCAGATGAGGGTGACCCTTGGGGAGATTACAAATTCTTCATGGAAACAAAAGATGAATATTGATCACGATCTGGAAGTGGTACATCCATGGTTGTACTCAACTTATTTAATCGATGAAAATATCAGAGTCAGCTTTACTCCCGGAGAAAAGTGTGCAATCTACAAAATCGACTTTCAGAATTCTGAAAAAAAGAATCTGCTGATTAAAGGCAGCGATGAAATGAAAAGCACCTTCGATAAAAAGGGAACTTTCACTTTTGAAGAAAAGGTTAGCGCAACAAGCAGGGGAACGAATCCGGTAACAACAGAAGTTGCAGTATATGTTTATGGAGAATTAAGAGACAGGGATAACAACTTAATAAATGATGCTGAAATAAAGGTTGAAAAGGGGAAGTTCGCTGTTTCATTATCAGAGACTGATCCGGCAACGGTTTTTGTCAGGTATGCTGTATCATACATTAGTTCTGAACAGGCAAAAATAAATTTTGAGAAAGAATTAACAAATGCCGGTTTTGACGAATTGACCGTTTCCGGAAAGAAAGCATGGGAAAAAGTAATCAATCAGATTAAAGTCAAAGGCGGTACAGAAGAACAAAGAAGAACATTTTACACCTCCCTGTACCGTACTTACGAGCGGATGGTAGATATCAATGAAGGAGGAAAATATTTCAGTGCTTACGATGGGAAAGTTCACGAAAGCATTCGCCCCTTTTATGTAGATGACTGGATCTGGGATACTTACCGCGCCACTCATCCGTTGCGTACAATTTTAAATCCGCAGCTTGAGAATGATATGTTAAACTCATACGTATTAATGTATGAACAAAGTGGCTGGATGCCAACATTTCCTCAGTTGACCGGAAACCACATGTGTATGAATTCATATCATTCATCAGCGATTTTTATTGATGGGTACCGGAAAGGCCTGAAAGATTATAATGTTGAAAAAGCTTATGAAGGGATAAAGAAAAACCTGATGGAAGGAACCTTTATCCCCTGGCGCCAGGGCACTCCGCGTCGTCCCATCGACGATTTCTACCATGAAAAAGGCTATTTCCCCGGCCTGCATGAAGGAGAGAAAGAGACTGAGCCAAACATGGACAGTTTTGAAAAGCGTCAGCCGGTACCGGTAACATTAGGAATAAGCTATGATTTTTGGACACTTTCCGGACTTTCCGGGGAATTGGGAAAAAGTGACGATTACAATCTGTTTACAAAAAAAGGCAATGACTATCAGAATCTTTGGCATCCCGGGCAACGGCTTTTCATGCCTAAAGATGAAAAGGGGAACTGGATTGAAATCGATCCCAAATCTGCCGGAGGAAGAGGTTACCGTGAATACTACGATGAAAACAACGGATGGACTTATGCCTGGGATGTTCAGCACAACATTGAAGGTTTAATCAGGTTACTGGGAGGTAAAAAAGCTGCGGAAGATCGTTTGGATCAGATGTTCAGGGAGCCATTGGGAATGAAGAAAAATGATTTCTATGTAAACGGTTCCAATTCAACCGGAATGGTTGGACAGTTCTCAATGGGAAACGAGCCTTCATTTCACATTCCATATTTATACAACTATTTTGGGGCGCCGTGGAAAACTCAAAAGTACACCCGTTTTTTACTCGATGTCTGGTTTAAGGATAATATCTTTGGAATTCCCGGGGATGAGGATGGCGGTGGCATGACTGCTTTTGTTGTATTTACCTCAATGGGCTTATATCCTGTAACTCCCGGCCTGCCATTTTATACAATAACAAGTCCGGTCTTCGAAGAAATATCAATAAATCTTAATAATGGTAAGAGGTTTACTGTTCTTGCCAAAGGAGCCAGCCGCAGAAATAAATATATTCAAAAAGCCTATATAAACGGGTCGGAGATTAACAGCCCTTTTATCACACACAAACAAATTATGGAAGGAGGGACCCTTGAACTTATCTTGGGAGAGTTACCAGATAAAGAGTGGGGTAAGAATGCAGAAATCCCTGAAATACAGTAGATGTCTTAGCAAAAACAGTTTAAATATTAACCTGCACATATTCCTATGAAAACAAATTTAATTCTATTACTGATAATAGTTTCTGGCATTAGCCATTTAAAAGCTTCTGAGTTAACAAGTATCCGGAAATTTGATGTTAACCCAGGAAACAGTGCAGCCACCAATAAAGCAAATCTTCAGAAAGCTATTGACTGGGCTTCGGCCAGTGGTGCTGCCCTGTTTGTTGAACCCTCTGACGAACCCTATTTTATTGACGGTGGAATTATACTGAAAAAGAATGTTTCCCTGATTGGCGTGCATGGTCCGACTCCCCGCGGAACTACCCATCCTGCAAAAAAGCAACCGGTTGGAAGTGTGTTTGCAATTACTGACAGAGATAATCCATTTATTATTGTTGAGTCATCCACCCAGATTAAAGGAATTCAATTCTGGTATCCTGAGCAGACAATAAAAGACACTTCATCCATTATCCCTTACAAGGCAACCATCCAGGTTTCAAAAACCAGCAGGGCACAGGGTGTATATCTTTCCTGTCTCACTTTTTATGGAGAGTACCTGGCTTTCGATTTTAATGCCAGTCGGGAAAACCCATGCGAATTGATGACCTTTGAGCATTGTTACGGTTACCCCTTAAGTGGTCAGTTTATCAGGATGGATTATTGCTACGATGTTCCCCGGATACTGCATTGCCATGTCAATCCTGCCGCGCAACGTTTCATCGGTGGACAAATCAGCCGTTCAGTTGTGGATGCTGTAATCGCGAAAAAAACATTTGCCTACACCATAAATCATACAGATAATGCCCAGATTATTGATCTCTTCACTTTTGGAACCTATGGCGGGATTCTCCTCGATGGTGAATCATATGGGCAACTAACCAACTTTAACTTCGACTGCGTTGCAGTAGGCATTTTAAAACGAGGGAATAATACCAAAAACCGGAACTGGCAAATTGCACAAGGTTCGATTATTGCCAATACCGGTGAAAAAGTCGAAAACATCCACCCGATAATCATTGAAGGTCAAGGTCATACCTCACTTAGCAATGTTGAAGCATTCTCCGGAGGAAATGGGGCATTGACAACGGTTCCCGAAAATATGTCGTGGGATTTTCTGCTGGTAAGGGGAGACAAAAGATTAACTGTTTCGGTTTGGGGAAGCAGAATGAGAAATTATAAGGCTGATTCCCCGGTCACTATCGAAAATACTCAGGCGATTATTTATATATCAGGTTGTTTCGATAAGGATGAGAATTTATACAATAAAACATATAATGGACTCAATTAATTAAACAGAAAATGAGACACACTATTCCAATAAGAAAACTCATTAGCTTATTAAGCCTGCTTATCTTCTATTCGATCTGTTTAGGCCGCCAGGTCGCGGGACAAACTGACATAAGCAAAACAGACTCTGGTATAACTTTGAAGATTATGACATATAATTTAAAGTTTGCCAGCCCTTCTTTTAAACCATCATGGGAAGAGAGGCGTGAATGGCAGGTAGATTTAATAAAGAAATATCAACCCGATGTAATAGGCACACAGGAAGGTTTAAAAGAACAGATTGATTACCTGGCGGATCACCTGCCTGAATATATTGTTATCGGAGAAGGAAGAAAAGGGGGAGATGACGATGAACATATGGCGATCTTTTTCAGTCGCAATAAGTTTCGCCTGCGTGAAATGCAAAGTTTTCAGCTTTCTGAAACTCCGGAAATAATCGGTAGCGGACCTGAGGTTAATCCACGGATGGTAACCTGGGTACGCCTGGCCATAATCAACAGGCCAAAGGAAGGTGAAAAAGGCCCATATCCTCTCGATTACAGGGGTCACTGGGAAAATACGAAAGAGTTTTATGTTTTCAATACCCATTATTTCAACGGGCGTATAGATACTCTGGCAAGATTGAATGCTTCTAAACTTATTTTGAAGAGAGTCAATGAGCTGAACCGATTTGGATCATGGACAGATGAACGTCCGGTATTTTTGCTGGGCGATTTTAATTGCAGGCCTGGCAGCCCGCCATATAAGGTATTGATTGGCGATAAAAATACCACCAACACGGATTTACTTAAAAATTCTTTTGAAGACGAGAAAAAAATTGACTGGATCCTTTATAAAGGAGCACTGAAAGTTCTGAAGTACGAGGAAGTGGATTACAATGTTAATGAAGTTTATCCATCGGATCATAAGCCTGTTTATGTTGAATTTGAGCTACCGGTTAAATAAAACAATAAATACTGACAAAATGGAAAATCGTAGAAATTTTATCAAAAAGGCAGCCACATTATCAGCCTTTGGTTTAATTGCTGATTGGGCTTCAGCAAAACCTGCAACAGATAAATGGGGAGAAATTTTACCTCAACGTCAATTAACCCGGGATGGTCAGAAAGTAACTGCATTTTGCCTGGGAGGCTACCATCTGGGGTTCATCGATAACCCGGCTGATGCCGAGAGAATGGTTGAACGGTCTATTGAGTTGGGTGTCCGGTTTTTCGACAATGCACGAAGATATGTTAATGGTCGTGCGGAAGAATACATGGGTAAATTTTTAACACCCAAATATCGTGATCAGATTTTTCTGATGACAAAAGCGCCCGGAAAAACAGGCGCCGAAGTCCGTCAGATGCTTGATGAATCGTTAAAAGCATTAAATACAGATTATGTCGATTTATGGCAAATTCATACCCTCACTACACCCGAAGATGTTGATGCCAGGTTAAAGGCTGGTGTTTTGGAAGCTTTCCTCGAAGCTAAACAAAAAGGCAAGGCCCGTTATATTGGGTTTACCGGGCACCAAAATCCCAAAACACATCTTTATTTTCTGAAAAAACTGAATGAATTGGGTATTGAAATGGATACCTGTCAAATGCCCTTAAATGTTTGCGACCCATCATTTGAATCGTTTCAGCATAATGTTCTGCCTGTTCTGCTGGGAAAAAAATATGGTATTATTGCTATGAAAACCATGGCAGGCGGCAGCATGATGGGAAAGAGGATAGACACAACTCCTAAAAATATCGAAACTAAAGATATTCCTGATGTTGTAAGCCTTACGGAACTTACATATGCCAATCTTCATCAGTATGTGTACTCACTGCCGGTTTCAGCTTTGTGCAGTGGATGCAGTTTTACCAACGAATTAGAAGCAAATGTGAAAGTGCTGAAAGACATGAATAAACTATCAGAAGCTGACATGAGAAAATTGGAAAAATATGCAGAACCTTATGCCGGGTTGTTTGTAGAAAATTACAAAAGGGTATTTTAATAGTGTCAATTTTAAAAACCCTAATTAATCAGACCAAACTACTTGATACTATGAATAGTAAACTCAACCGTCGCTCTGCAATCAAAAATCTTGGAATTGGTGCTCTGATTGCCGGGAGTGGCAGTATAAATCCTCTTTATTCTGCTCAGAATATTAAGTTAAATAATAAAGGGCTTCCTCCTTTAAAAATAACCAAAGTAAAAGCAATAGCAACCTGTCCGGAAGGGACCGAGTTAGTTATTGTTAAAGTAGAGACCAGCGAACCGGGTTTATATGGAATCGGATGCGCTACCTTTCGGCAAAGAGCACATGCTGTTGTGGCAGCCATCGATAAATACCTTAACGACTTTTGTGTCGGTAAAGATGTTGACAATATCGAAGACCTCTGGCAATCTACCTACCAGAGTTCGTATTGGAGAAACGGACCTGTTTTGAACAATGCCTTAAGTGGTTTGGATCAGGCTCTTTGGGATATTAAAGGAAAGCGTGCCAACATGCCCGTTTATCAGCTGCTTGGTGGCAAGTGCCGGCATGCTATCGATTGTTATGAAAATGCCGGTGGAAACTCCCCGGAAGAAGTTGTCGATAATGTTTCCCGAAATATGGAAGAAGGATTTCGGCATGTTCGTATTCAGCTGGGAGGTTATGGATCAACAGCGATTACAAAAAGCCCCGATTTTAAAAAAGCGGGATTTGGTCTTGAGCGTGATATATACATGGATGCTTATAACTACAAAAAAGGTACAATAGAAATCTTTGAAAAAACCAGAATACATTGCGGCGAAAGGGTTGAATTATGTCATGATATGCACGAGCGTCTTCAACCAATGGAAGCCATAAGTTTGATTAAAGAGCTGGAACAATATCGTCCCTATTTCATCGAAGACCCATTTTCTCCTGAAAACAACCGATACTTCAAATTACTTCGGGAAAACACTGCGGTTCCTCTTGCAATGGGAGAATTGTTTAACAACCCTCATGAATGGATTGACCCCATGAAAGATCTGCTTTTCGATTTCATTAGGATTCACATTTCTCAAATCGGTGGAATTACCCCGGCGATGAAAGTAGCCAGGCTTGGTGAAGCATTTAATGTACTCACAGCATGGCATGGACCTGGTGATGTATCTCCAGTCGGGCATGCTGCAAATGGACATATTGATATGGCAGTCTGGAATTTTGGAATTCAGGAGAGCCCAAATATTTCAGATAAACTCAGAGAGATATTTCCGGGATCCCCATATTTAAAAGACGGCTACATGTATATAAATGAAGTGCCCGGATTGGGCGTGGAGGTGAACGAAAAATTAGCAGCAAAATATCCTCTCCCCGATGTTCAGCTTAATAACTGGACACAGATCAGAAAAAATGATGGAACGATTATTCGTCCCTGATGCTAAGTGCCTTACCTGGAATCGCTTAAAGGAAGATGGTACGCTGAAGAGGTAATAAGGCAGGGATTATCAAATATTGGCAATTGTTGTAAAAGATTTTGGATAATCTGTATTATACAATGATTTGTATTCTCTTGAGAAATGATCGTACACCTCCTTTGCAACTGTATGTCTGCCCAATGCTATTGAAGCTTTGATCTTGTTTTCCATTGCTTCTTCATTAACACTATCGAAATTGAATATTGCATCAGCAATCTGGATAACATATTCAGGCTGATCTTTAACTACCAGGATTCTTTCATATTTTACCAGTCTGTCTATCATTTCATTGGCAACAGCCACCTTGAATTCATCGAGCCATTTATATTTAAGGTTACTTAAAAGAGAACCTTTATGCCCATATTCAATTAGTTTAAGAATTTCAGTTTTTGAAAGCTCAGTTTTTCCACTGGTGATCTTTATAAAATCATAATAATCATTTATAATGTTTTTGTTTTTATATTCAATCTTCCAATAACCTGTTTCCTTGTATGACAAGTCGCACCAGAGTTCTTTTGTGAGTATTGCTTTGAGTTTAGCAATATTAACAGCTTTATTATTATTTGCACTGCTTTCAGAGAATCCATGCCAGAGAATCTCAATGATTTTTTCATTTGAAATCCCCATGTCATTTTTAATTGAATTGAATAATATCAATAGGAATAACTCTTTGATTAAGGGAGTAAACTTACGTGTTATATCAGTACCTGAAGAACTTATAACCTGAAAATCGCCAAATAAGTGTACTGAACACTGCTCTCCCTTTAAAGATTTATTCAGTAAACCTGATTTTACGGAATCATCAGTTGGCTCTGCTTCCGGGTTTTTTATTTTCTTTTTTCTGGTAAAGTAAAGATATGTCCCGATCAGAATAAACGAACATAGCAGAATAATAACCAGGTATTTCAAAAATCGCTGGTCATGTTTAGCCAATATAGAAGAAGAATTTTCATCGGGAGGAAAGCCGAGAGAATATATCTTCACTTGTGATTTACCCTCTTTATTCTGAAGAGTGACCGCAATCAGCTTCCTGTTCTGGCTGCAATAATACAGATCAGAGAAGGAGACAATATCAAGAAACTGATAAGGTATCTGATCACCCAATAAGGAATAACCATGGCTGTCAACTGAGCCCTTAATCAACTGCAGGTAGCCATCGTATTTGAATACAGGGAATGCAAGAACATAAAATGACCTGTCAGAGGGATTTATTATCATGGAATTTGAAAAGACAAAATCCTTTGGGTAGGGTGATATTTCAAATTTCTTGCTGAAGGTGCGGTTTTTCAGTGAGAAGATCATCAGATCATAAAAGCACTGGGGATTAAGGATCTGCTCGCCTGTAGTACTTCCAAATCCTCCAAGTATGTAAAGTGTGTCATTCAACTCACCAAGGGCAGCAAGATACCTTGGGTTGAAGAAATCCCCGGTTGGTTTAAGAAGCTCCATCTTCTCACTGTTGATGTCGTATTTCTGTACCAGGTTTTTATATTTATGTTGTCCGTATCCGCCAAAGTAATATACAGACTGCTCAGAAGCTGAAAAATATTTGTTATAGTGTTCAAAATCAGATTCGTGCAGCCCTTTTTCAATATCTTTATACCAGGTGAGACTGCCAAAATCAAACACTGAAACTGATTGCTTGTCAATGTCAAGTGAATAGAGAAGATCAGATTGGTTATCATATACACTCTGCCTGTGAGCCAGTAGATTTAAATTATTGTTTTTTGGAATATAACTAGATACACTATTGTTTTTTACAGAATATCTTAAAATTTCCTTTTGGCCAATAATTAATATATCCTCCCTGTTTTTGTCAAAAGCTACCTGAGAATATCCTTCCGATTCCCTGGTAAATATTTCTCTCCAGTTGTAATGCTCTGATTTCAGCCATAGAGGCTGAGTTACAGAGGCATTGCTTCGGCCGGCAATATCCCTGGCAGTGTTTCCGGAAAGTTCATCAAGTGGCCAGCTATGAATGTTTTTTTTATTTTGGGTAAGTTTAATATCCCTGATATTCATTGCCAGAACATCAGTTGTTTTGAAGCCTTCATAATCACAAAGGCCAAAAAAAAGTTTGGCCTTATCACCACTTTCAAGAGCTAATCCATCAGCGATTACAGTAGAATCAGAGAGGTAAAAAGATATTTTCCTGTTTTTTGTATCGAAAATGAGACGAATATTATTCCAGTCACTGCATAGCTCTCCGAAATCAGTTTTTAGTTTAATCAGCAATTTCTGATTCTGTACTAATGTGAAATATGTATTATCAATGCCCTCATAATTATAAATCAGATCAATATTTGTATTGCCGGTGATGAATCTGAATACATAACCAAAGTATGGTCTTTCGTTTGGTCTCAGCATGAAACTGAATGAGAGTTCAAATTCATCTTTGACAGGAAAATGATTTATCGGAGTCAGATTTAAGCCGGTACGAAGATCTTTTGATTTATTATGTGAGTAAAACCCAAGCCCTGAGATCTGCGTATAAGCAACCTCATTTGAAATTGAAAGAAAAACTCCAAAAAATATTACAAGAAACTGATACCGCATCCAACTTCCCGTTCTATTTAAACCCATTCACAAATAAATTAATTAAAATCTGCATTTAGTTTTCCTGAAATCTGCTTCCAATACTTACAAAAATAAAGAAACTATTTGAAGGTGGTGCTATTATCTGAATTTATTCACAGTTTATATGCCAGATCTCAAAGAAGTGACATGCTCAAAACCCGACAGAAATATGTTGTTTAATATTATTTTAATATTTTATTAATGCCATTAATAGGTTCTTAAGGTATAATTAATTCTTAACCGGGAAATTGAACGATTTATTGTAATTCATGAATAGAAAGCCTTTGCTCTATCCTAATTTTATGCTAAGACTAAATTCTTAACCAAAACTTCTATCTATGAATGAAAAAATGATTTATCCTTCGCAAGAAGGTGTTTGTTCAAATCTCTGGAGAAAGATAAGGTTATCCTTGTTTCTCCTCTGTGTATTTGTGCTTCCTGCCATCGCAGGGGCTTTGCCGGAAGGCAATGATGATGCAATGCAGCAGATTACTGTCAAAGGAAAAGTTATTGATAGTGAAGGCAATCCATTGCCAGGTGTAAATATCGTTGAGAAAGGAACTACCACCGGTGCTGTTTCAGATATTACCGGAGCATTTTCAATTAATGTATCATCAGACAAATCTGTCCTGGTGTTTTCCTTTATTGGTTTTATTTCCCAGGAGGTAACAGTGGGAACCCAGACGACCATTAATCTTACCCTGCTTTTGCAAGCAACCGGACTGGAGGAAGTTGTTGTAGTTGGTTACAGCACCCAGAAAAAAGCAACATTAACAGGGGCTGTTGTATCAATTAAAAGTGATGAACTTGTTGTAACCAAAAACGAAAACGTTGTAAATATGTTAACCGGTAAATTAACCGGGGTACGTGTTGCTCAAAAAAGTTCCGCCCCTGGCGATTACAACTCCGTTATTGACATCCGTGGAATGGGTACCCCGTTGTTTGTAGTTGACGGTGTTACCCGCGACCAGGCTTATTTTGCCCGAATGCAGGCTGATGAAATTGAGAGCATCTCAGTACTGAAAGACGGTTCAGCGGCCATTTATGGTTTGCGTGCAGCAAACGGAGTCATTCTTATCACAACAAAGGGCGGTACAGCGCAGGACGGAAAAGTAGATATCTCCTATTCAGGTAATTATTCTGTTCAGCAGTTTCTGAAAGTGCCGAATGGAGTACCTGCCCTGGATTATATGATGTTACGCAACGAGAATGTCTGGCAAAACTTCACAAATAACTATTTAGTACGCCAAAGCCCGTATTTCACTCAGGCCGCCATGCAGCCCTACATCGACGGAAAACCTTCTTACGACTGGATGGGTGCCGTATTTAATAAAAGTACACCGGAACACCAGCAGAATTTAAGCATAGATGGAGGATCCGATAAGTTACGTTATTTCATGAACCTGTCTTACTTTTCTCAGGAAGGTTCATACTCCAGCAGAGACTATAAGTCAGACCGTTGGAACTTCAGAATGAATGTTGACGCCCAGATAACCAAAAGGTTGAAAGCCAAGGCTTTGGTAGGCGCTATTCTTGACGAAACCACCCGGCCAAACGGAACCGGCTGGACAACCTATAAAGCAGCATGGCTGATGCGTCCCGATATAGCAATATATGCAAACGACAATCCGTTATATCTTAATGGTGAAACTCCGGGATTATATGACGGAGATAACATGGTTGCGAAAACCAATTCGGACATTGTAGGTTACAGTATAAACAAGAATCGCCGGCTAAACGGGACTTTGCAGTTAAACTACGACATACCGGGAATTAAAGGCTTGTCGGCAAAAGGGTCGTACGACTATTCCTTGAGCCTGCCCGATAATACAGACTATAAAAAGAGTTATTTCCTTTATGTATATAACTCTGGCACTGACGTTTATACACCCACTACTAAAAACGCACCTTCGACTATTCAGCGAAGAACTGACATAGACTACGATACCGATATGCAGCTGGGATTGTACTATAATAACAAGTTTGGCAAGCATAGCATAAACAGTTTTCTTATTTTCCAGGAAGCCTACACCAACTTTGAATGGTTCAGCGCTTACCGCGAAATACTGATTGCTTCCGAATACCTGTTTGCCGGTGAAGACCTTAACCAGAGAGCAATAGGTGGAACCCCAGGTGACCGTTTGAGCAAGTCAGTCATCGGTTCACTAACCTACGACTACAGCGGAAAATACCTGCTTGATATCAGATTCCGTTACGATGGTTCTTCCAGGTTCCCGAAAGGCAGCCAGTGGGGATTTTTCCCTTCAGTTTCAGCAGGATGGCGCATCAGTGAGGAAAGTTTTATGAAAGATAACCTGCCTTTGATCAGTAATTTAAAACTAAGGGCATCTTACGGGAAAATGGGCGACGACGGTTCTGCAGGCAACTACCCTCCGGTTCTGGGCTACGGCTTATCAAGTAGTATAGGATGGCAGTTTAATGAGGTATTGAATGGCGGTCTGCAACCACAGGCTCTTCCCAACCCTAACCTGACCTGGTACGAGATCAATAGCTATAACATAGCTTTGGATTTTGGAATATTGAAAAATACTCTGAGCGGTTCATTTGAACTTTACAGACGCGATCGGACCGGTCTGCTTGCAACAAGCACCGCAGTTGTTCCAGGTACCGTTGGAGCAAACCTGCCACAGGAAAACCTTAATTCCGATCGTAATTTCGGATGGGAATTTTCGTTGGATTACCGTAACAAGATTAATAATTTCTATTACTCTGTAAGCCCCCAGATCTCTTCAACAAGGAGTATGCGTACCGATTGGATTGAGTCGGTTGCCAACAACCAGTACGACTATTGGCGCAATCGCACCAGTGGCCGTTATAACAATATCTGGTGGGGCAACGAATCAGAGAAAATGTTTACAAGCCTCGAGGAAATCCGGAACTATAATCGTCCTATGGAGCAGGGCTCAACACCAGGCGACTGGATTCTTAATGACTGGAACGGGGATGGTGTAGTTAACGGCAATGATGACCACCCGATAGCTACAACAGGATTACCACTGTTTAATTATGGTATTAATTTAGGAGGTTCCTGGAAGAATCTTGACTTTACAATGAATTGGGCGGGATCCTATGGTGTTTTCATCCAGTATAGAGAGAATCTTGTCCAGCCTTTGCCTTTTAACGGACAAAATACTCTGTCATACTTTTTGGACAGGTGGCGTCCGGCAGATCCCAATGCCGACTTTTTCAGCCCTTCAACTGAATGGATACCCGGGTATTTTCCTGTTACCGGTCATGACGGCCGCCGTACAGGTACAAACCTTGTCCAGGATGCTTCCTACGCCCGTTTGAAGACTATAGAAATAGGTTATACATTACCAAAGGATTTATTGTCAAAATTGAAAATAAAGAATCTTAGAGTCTATATGAGCGGGTATAACCTCTTAACGCTTACCCCTTTGAAGAATATAGATCCGGAACGTCCGGGTGAAGTAGGTGGTGCTTCATCCAGTTCCGTTGACGTCTATCAATACCCTGTCAATAAGACATATACTCTTGGTGCAAGCATTAAATTTTAAAAAATGAGAATTATGAAAATTAAACTAATATTATTTTCAGCAATATTTGGGTTTGTCCTCTCTTCATGCCAGAAGCTGGAGTTGGAACCAAAAGGTATTCTGGGTGAGCCTGAACTCTTCGGGACTAAGGATGGCGTTCAGAAATATTTTGTCCAGCTATATATGAGACTCCCGATAGAAGATTTCCTCTATTACGCGAACAATGCTTATAGGTTGGGTAACACCAACTCATGGGAGGCATATAAAAATAGCCAGGCACAAATGAGCGGTGAACTTTGTGGGTGGAATGTAGGGATGGCTGAGGCTGGTTTTGGTTACTGGCCATATGCAGACATCCGCATTGCAAACGTTTTTATTAATAATTTTCCCAACTATAAGAGCAAGTTTGATGATGCTACCTATAACTCTTTAATGGGAGAAGCCCGTTTCCTCCGTGCTTTCTTTTATCAGGGCATGGCAAAACGCTATGGGGGTGTGCCGATTGTAAAAGACGTACAGGACCCTATTAATGGCGATAAGGAAGCATTGAATGTTTCTCGTAATACTGAGTATGACACCTGGAAGTTTATCTACGATGATCTGAAGTTTGCCATGGACAATATGCCGGCAACGAGTGTATCTGGCCGGGCCAACAAATACGTAGCTGCCGCTTTAATGTCGCGTTCCATGCTTTATGCAGGCAGGGTAGCTAAATATACCCAGTATCTAGGTATTGGCACAGACCCGGCAGTTGTAGCTGGTTTAGCAGGCATGGACCCTTCCAGTGCAGATGAATTCTTTCAGTATGCTTACGATGCAGGCAAGTTTGTCGAACAGGGTCCTTACGCTCTGTATACCAAGAATTACCCGGATAAAGCCACCAATTTTGCTAACCTGTTTTTAGATAAATCATCTTCTGAAACTATATTTGCCAAAGGTTATGACGGGCAGACTTTTGGCCATGCTTTTGATGCGATGTTGACCCCTTTCCCGGATTTTTCGTCTTTTAATGGCACCAAATGTAGTCCTGTACTGCAATTTATGCAGCTGTACGACTTCCCCGCACTCACGGACTTAACAGGTAAACCGGTTCGTTTCAATAACCGCAGCGATATTAAAATTGGCATGGAACCACGTTTGCTTGGTACCTGTTATTTTGATGGAGATGTGCTTCGCGGAAAAACTTTCAGTATTCAGCGTGGTATTTACAAAACTTTTACCGGGCTGGCATCATCTGCACAATTTGGCAGCAACGCCGCTCCCGTCAACGCAACATCAAACCGTCTTTTAGGTGTAAAGGGAGCAAAATATCAGGGCGTTCCTATTACCGGCGATCATGGGCAGTTCACTACGACCCATGAGAACAATGCCATAATGGGCACTATTCTTCGTAAATACATTGATGTAAACAGGCCTACACCCCTGGTGCTCAATGGCAAGTCGAACCAGTCGTGGATCGTATTCCGCTTAGGTGAAATCTATTTAAATACTGCTGAAGCGGCTTATGAACTTACCAAAAGGGCAGAAGCAATGACCTACATCGAAAAAATACGTGTACGTGCAGGTTGCCTTGTAACAAACCCTGCCCTTGATCAAACAATGAGTAGCACCTACGGTTACCCAATGGAAGCTAGCCTCCAGTTTATCCGAACTGAACGTTCACGCGAACTTTACTGTGAGAATCACTATTGGTGGGACATCAGAACATGGAGAATTGCTGATCAGGTATTGAATCTGTTTTATCCGCATGCATTGACCTGTTATTATGTTTTCAATGAAGGCAAGTATATTTACCTTGATGAGATTAACAGGGAAAACCGCAACATTACAGCTCCAAAGCGTGCGGCATATGAAAGAATTCCTCAGGTTGAGATTAACAAAAACACCAATTTGTTACCTCAGAACCCGCTTTATTAATTTATTAACTATTGATACGAATAAATATGAAAAAGATATTATATTTAATGTTAGGAGCAGCCATGTTGTGGTTAGCTTCATGCCAGAAAATCGATAACTGGGACGAACCGGGTGCGCGGTTATATGGAAATGTCATCGATATATATACCGGGACGAATCTGGCGATGGACAACAACGACTGGCAAATTCGCATCTGGGACAAAACCTGGGAAGAAAAGAATCCCGGAACTGTTGCCCAATACCAATCACTGGCAGTTATGAGGGATGGTATGTATAATAATGATAAACTGTTTTCAGGTACATATAACATGCTTCCCTATGATGGACCTTTTTGGCCTGCCGATACCATCAAGGGTGTTGTTTTGGGAAAAGAAACCCATCAGGATTTCACGGTAACTCCTTATCTTCAGGTGTTGAATTTCAATGCCTCATTGAATGACACACTTTTGACCCTCACATGCACAGTGAAGGCTCCTGTTATTACCGGACTTCCGAACTTTTATGAGGTCAAAGGTTTCTTAAGCCTGACAACTTTCTGTGGAAACGGTAATTATATTAACATTGCGGACTATAATAATCTAAGGAAATCGATTAATAAAGCCTGGGCAGTAGAGGTTCCCGGTGGTGTAGACAGCAAGAATTATACATTAGGCCCTTACAAATTGAAACGAGGTTATACCTATTATGTACGTATTGGAGCAAATGTTAATGCATTGAGCCGGAGATATAACTATTCGGAGATATTGAAAGTTGTTGTACCCTAATAAATGATTATGTACACATTTTGAGTATTTTCAAACCCATAAGACAGGAAACCTCATCGGTTTCCTGTTCTTTCATTCTTTTTTATGTAATCATTTGTAGATGAATATTGTAGCTATTTTTCCTGTAATTATCCTTTCTATTCTGTTATCAGTAAACAGCTGTAAAAAGCAGGAGGATACACCTCCGGTGGAAGAAAAGCCTCAGCCTGTTGTATATGATGAGACCGGATGCCTTTATACTGCATATGAAGGATTGGTAATGGCAGGATATCAGGGTTGGTTCACTGCCGAAGGTGATGGTGCTGACAGAGGCTGGCACCATTATGAAAAATCGGGGAAATTTGAACCGGGTATGAATACAATAGATTTCTGGCCTGATGTAAGAGAATATGTAAAAACTTATAAGACTTCATTTAAGTATCCCGATGGATCTGACGCTTATGTCTATAGTCCTTATGATGAAGAGAGTGTTGATCTGCATTTCAAATGGATGAAAGAGTATGGTATCGACGGAGTCTTCATGCAAAGATTTGTATCTGAAATAAAGAGTGCAAAAGGGAAAAATCATTTTAATAAAGTGTTGGCCAACGCTCTTAAAGCAGCAAAGAAATACAACAGGGCAATTTGTGTTATGTATGATCTTAGCGGATGTACCAGCACAGATATGCAAACACTGATAAATGACTGGGCTGAATTGCAAACACTGTTTTCCCTCTTTAATAATATAGAAAACCCTACATATTTACGGCAAAACAAAAGGCCACTTGTTGTACTGTGGGGAGTTGGTTTCAACGATGGAAGGAAATATACCCTTACTGATATAAAGAGTACAATGGAGAGCCTGAAAGGCCCAACCCTGAAAGTATCTATAATGTTGGGAGTCCCATATTACTGGCGCACACTCGAACGTGATACTCAAAATGATCCTCTTTTACATTCTTTGATAAAAAGTGCAGATATTATTATGCCATGGGCTGTTGGAAGATATAATAATAATAGCTATTCTGATGTTGCTATCAGCAGGCTAAATCAGGATATCAGTTGGTGCAAAAACGAGAATGTTGGTTATATACCTCTTGTCTTTCCCGGTTTCAGCTGGGGTAACCTAAAGGGTGATTTCAGTCTGTATGACCAAATCCCGCGGCTAAAAGGCGATTTTATGTGGAAACAGATTTCAGGGGCAAAAGAGACTGGGGCAAAATCACTGTATGTTGCTATGTTTGACGAGATTGATGAAGGAACGGCCATTTTTAAATGTGCCAGAAGCAATGAATTGCCACTTAATGGTGGCGGCAGGTTTGTTGGCATAGAAGAAGACCTTGGCTCGGATTATTACCTCTGGCTGGCAGGTCAGGGCGCCCGATGGTTCCATGGGGAACCAAACTTCAATTATATAAAACCAGTCAGATAAGACATTTAATTTCCTGTAATTTGTTAATAATGAAAAAATCACATTTAATTACCAGCCGCATTGTATCTCTTTTACTGTTTTTTTCACTTGTTACAGGATGCAGTTCTACAAATGAACCCCCAAACGGTTTGAGTTATGTTGATCCGAATATAGGTGGTGTAGGTTTGCTGCTTAAATCAACTAAACCAACATCCCATTTGCCTAACCAGATAATCAGGATGGCCCCTGTGAGAAATGATTATCTCGACGACCAGATTAAAGGCTTTCAGTTATCACAGGAAACATTTAATATAATGCCTTATTCCGGAAAAATAGCGGAAGGAAAACCTGTTTCAACATGGGACAGGCAGCTTGAAAAGGCGACTCCATATTATTTTTATACCTGGCTTGAAGATTATAATATTACTGTTGAATTTACACCCGGCGAGAAAAGCGGTTTTTTCAGATTCACTTTTCCTGAAGGTTCCACAAAGCATCTGTTTATAAGCGTTACTGAAGATGATAAAATAAGCCTTACTGATAGTGCCGGACTCATTATCGAAAAATCATCAGGTGGAATTAAAGCTTACATTTATGGGGAATTTAATGAGAAATCTGTATTAAACGATACCTCAAATGCAAATGTAAATGGCAGATTCTTCACCTGGTCTGATCTTTCTGCTGATATCATTGAATTTAAATATTCAGTCTCCTTTATAAGTGCTGAACAAGCAAAGAGAAGCCTTATTGAGGAGGTCCCCGGCTGGTCTTTTGAATCAAATAAAGGTAAAGCCAGGGATATATGGGAGGAAGTATTTAAGCAGATTGAGGTTAAGGGTGGATCTGAACAACAAAAGAGAAGTTTTTATACAGCTCTATACAGGTGTAATAACAGGATGATAGACATCTCCGAAAACGGTGAGTATTTCAGTTCATATGACAACTCCCTTCATAAGTCGGCAAGGAAATTTTACGTAGATGACGGGATCTGGGATACTTACCTGGCTTTGCATCCTCTTCGTACAATACTTAATCCTGAGCTGGAAGCAGATATGGTACAGTCGTATGTTGACATGTATCAACAAAGTGGCTGGCTGCCTATGTTTCCTTCAGTAGGAGGTGACAGGGCTGTTATGAATGGTTTCCATTCCACAATTATGATACTTGATGCATACAGAAAAGGAATAAGAAACTTCGACACTGAAAAAGCCTATGAGGGAATGAAGAAGAATGCCTTGCAGGCCACAATGCTTCCATGGAAAAACGGACCTGCCTGTATTCTTGATTCTATCTATTGGGAACGTGGTTTCTATCCTGCTCTCAGACCAGGTGAAAAAGAGACAGTCGCTCTTGTCCACCCTTTTGAGCGACGACAAACTGTGGCTATAACTCTTGGTCATTGCTACGATGACTGGGCTCTTGCACAGATGGCTAAGGAACTGGGAAAAACTGATGACTATGAGTTCTTTATGAACAGATCGAAGAACTACAAAAATACCTGGTGGCCGGAGAAAGGGTTCTTTATGCCAAGAGATATTAATGGTGAATGGATTGACATTGATCCGAAATTTGACGGCGGACAGGGAGGAAGAGATTATTACGACGAAAATAACGGCTGGACTTATTTATGGCAGGTTCAACACGACCTGGCCGGTCTTGTTGAACTGATGGGTGGTGTCTCAAATTTTGAGAATAGGCTCGATCAGCTTTTCAGGGAGAGCCTTGGGAGATCAAAATATGAGTTGTACGCAAAATTTCCTGATTTTACAGGCATAGTAGGTCAGTTCAGTATGGGTAATGAGCCCAGTTTCCATATCCCATATCTTTATAATCTTACTGATTCTCCATGGAAAACCCAGAAAAGAGTCAGAATGCTCCTCGATACCTGGTACATGGATAATATTTTTGGGATTCCGGGCGATGAGGATGGTGGAGGAATGTCAGCCTTTGTTGTTTTTTCATCAATGGGTTTTTATCCATTAATTCCCGGGTTACCTCTTTATACTATCGGAAGCCCTTTGTTTGAAGAAGTAAAAATCAATCTTCCGGATGGGAAATCATTCACAATTCTGGCTCCCGGCGGGACAGGGACGAACAAATATATCCAGAAAGCCTGGCTGAATGGAAAACCGCTGGATATACCATGGTTTACCCATGAAGACCTAATGAAGGGCGGTACTCTGAAATTTGAAATGGGTCCTTATCCAAATCAAAACTGGGGAAATGGAAAGGATAAACTCTCATATATTGCAGCTGAAAAGTAATGTGAAATATCGTACGATCTACCTTGATTATAACTATGTAGATGGCTTAAATACTTATCATGTTAACGACTCTCTGTTTTTTGTTGATTCCGATATGAAGTTTGAAGAGTTTGTTATTCAGGTTATTTAATAAAAAAATAGGAAAAAGTTAATTCAGAATATTATTGGGAGGTGGTTAGTTAGGGGTGTAACGTGCAGGAACGGCATTGTTCGTTTCTGCACTTACTTTTTCAACCTGTTTCAACCGTGCGAATATCTCAAGCATTGCAGCCTGATCAATCAGTGTTTTGACCAACCTTCTTCCAACCAGTCCATTTTCATCTCTGTTTACACTCCATATTCGTTCAGCTTCATCAGCAATAAAAGCAATCTGATCAAAGTTTCCGTCAGCTTTGCTTAACTCGATAAATCCTCGTAACAGTACTGCATTGAACCAGTAATGATCAGGTAACTTGTTGTTTATATAAAACTTTCTTTTTGCCGAAGTTGCAATTATGTGCGCCTCATCAAGATATTTCTGATCTTTCGAAATGTTGTAAAATAGGACATAGGATTGAAGCATTGTTCCGGTATTGTAAGTATAGGCTGCTGAATCAATCTTCATTTCCTTTACCTTCAACGCATCATAATAGAAGCCCTCGGGCGACTTAAGATTGTTGTTTACCCACATAAACAGATCCGTTGCACTTTTCAGGTAATCCTTATCTTTTGTGGCAATGTAGAGCTGTAGAGCAAGAAGCACACCCGGTCCGTTTGAACAGGTATTCTTGGTCGAATTGTCACCTTCCCTCCAGTAAATTCCACCACCGGAGATTGTGTCATACCCCGTCATCATAAATCTGTAAATTTCAGATGCCTTGTCGAGGTAATTTTTATTTCCGGTACGGCTGAAGGCGTCCATCAGGGCTATGCCTATCCATTGATTGTCATCATAATAGCGGGTGTCATTGCCCGCTGAGGATACATAGGCCTGATAACCCGGTGAGGGAGGAGTGGAGTTGTAATAATTATCTGCAATCGTCCTGAATATAGTATCGAATACCAGACTTTCTGATTTTAACGCTTCAGCCTCGTTTGCAGCCTGTATCAGAGCGCATAAGGGCCATAGATAAGAAAATGGTTTCTCGTTTTTGAAAGCATTTGTCTCCTTATATAATCCCGGAGTCGATGACCTGAAATACTGGTTTATGTTTTTGCTTATAAGGCCTATCCTCTCATTGTAATCAGGTTTCTGGGAAAAACAATTTCCCAGTATGAAAATAAGTACCAAAGTAAGCCCGGATCGCCTCATAATAGCTCTTAATAAGACCTCGCAAACAAAACTCTTCTTTTCGATGGTAAGCCTGAGTAGATACATTTGCCATCTTCTTCAGGCGAGTCGAAAGGAATACATCTTATTGTAGCTTTGGTCTCTTCCTTTATCTTTTCCTCAGTCTCTTTTGTTCCATCCCAGTGTGCCATTATAAATCCGCCGGGACCGTCGAGGATTCCAAGAAACTCCTGCCAGCTGTCAATATAGTGAGTGTTTTCTTTCCTGAAGTTCGCAGCTTTATTATATATATTAACCTGAATAGCATCAAGAAGTGCAGGAATATGCTCAGTTAGTTTGTCCATCGATATTGTCTCTTTAGTAAGAGTATCACGGCGGGCTATCTCAATTGTGTTATTTTCAAGGTCGCGTGGCCCGATGGCAAGTCTTACAGGAACCCCTTTGAGCTCATAGTCAGCAAATTTCCAGCCTGGCTTGTTATTGTCCCTGTCATCGTATTTGACTGAAATTCCAAAAGCCTGCAGATCTGCTTTTATTTTAAGAGCTTTCTCCGATATGGCTGCCAGTTGTTCTTCATTTTTGAAAATAGGAATTATAACAACCTGAATAGGTGCAAGTTTAGGAGGCAAAACGAGTCCGTTATTATCAGCATGAGCCATGATTATTGCACCCATAAGCCTGGTAGATACTCCCCATGATGTAGCCCATACATAGTCGAGTTTTCCGGTTCTGTCGGTAAACTGCACATCGAATGCTTTTGCAAAGTTCTGGCCCAGAAAATGGCTTGTACCTGCCTGAAGCGCTTTGCCATCCTGCATAAGTGCCTCAATTGCATATGTGTCAAGTGCTCCTGCAAACCTCTCGTTTTCCGATTTATGTCCCTTTATTACAGGAACTGCCATTGAATTTTCAGCAAATCCGGCGTAAACATTTATCATTTTTTGTGCCTCTTCAATAGCCTCTTCGCGGGTTGCATGAGCAGTATGGCCTTCCTGCCATAAAAACTCAGTTGTTCTTAAGAAAAGCCTGGTTCTCATTTCCCACCGAACAACATTGGCCCACTGGTTGATTAGTATAGGAAGATCCCTGTATGATTGGATCCAGTTTTTATAGGAATGCCAGATAATAGTTTCTGAAGTAGGACGGACAATAAGCTCCTCCTCGAGTTTTGCTGCAGGGTCAACAACGATGCCTTTGCCATTTTCATCATTTTTCAGACGATAATGTGTAACTACGGCACACTCCTTTGCAAAACCTTCAACATGTGATGCCTCCTTGCTGAAGAATGATTTTGGAATAAAAAGCGGAAAATATGCATTAACATGTCCTGTTTCCTTAAAAAGCCTGTCTAGTTCTGCCTGAATCTTCTCCCAGATAGCATAGCCGTAGGGTTTAATTATCATGCACCCTCTTACCGCTGAGGTCTCTGCTAAATCTGCTTTGATTACCAGGTCGTTATACCATTGTGAATAATTCTCTTCCCTGTTAGTTAAAAACTTCGCCATTTTTTTTGGTATGGTATTTGTTTAAATAGTTTTAATAAATAGATTGCGTAAAAATAAATAAAAACTTCAGTTATTGTTTAAAAAAGAAACGGAGGTTCATCATGAAAGCAAAATACTACATCTCAGTTTTAGCGGTCCTTCTGGTAAGTAAATTTTCTGCATCGGCAGATATCACAGATTATGAGCTTTATAGAAATGGCGGACAACAGGTTGTTGTCAATAATTATTATGATGATTACGATTACTACTATTCTTCGCGCATAAACAGATTTCACAGGTCATACACAGCTTTCGACTATTATGCCCCGGTCTTTACTGATACTTACTGGTATAATTACCAGCCTTATTCATGGGGCTTAAGCATTTATGGCGGAAGCGGATTCGGGATGGGTTACGCAGTTAATTACCCTGTATACAGTTATGATTATGGTTATGGTTACAATAGCGGATGGTACGATCCGTATTACGGAAGTTCTTATTCGTGGGGATATAGCCCCTTCTTCTACAGCGGCTGGTATTCACCGGTTATTGTGAATATTAACATCGGGAACAGATGGAGGAATAATTATTATGGCTGGCACGGACATGGAAGGAACTACTGGTACAATGATTACCGTCCTGTTTATAATACCTACAATAACAACTATTATAATTATTCCTCAAACAGATATTCCTCCTCATCTAATTCTTCAAACCGCAGATACAGCAGCTCTTCAGAATCATCTTCGGTAAATACAAGCAGGAGAACAGGTGCAGTTGAAAATTCCGGAAGAGTTTCTTCCCAGCCAGAAAACAGGAGCGTCTCTTCCAGATCGGAAAGCAGCAATGCTGTCAACAGAAGCAACAGTAACAGCAGCACTAACCGTAACATGGTCAATAACGTAAACAACAGCAGTAACAGTAATAACGGTAATAATATAAACAGCCGTACAAATGGCAACAATGGTAACTTTAACCAGAATACAAGGAATATAAATAATAACGGAAACAATAACAACAGCAGAAATCCGGGAACCAATTCAAAGCCAGGTAACATTAATGAAAATGGCAAGGGAATCGCTCCTGCAAGTGAGGTAAACAGACCGGTAAATGTCAGGAGCAGTAATCCTGCAAGCACCCGAAGTACTGTTAATTCTCAGGTTAGAACTCCCTCAAATGTTACTTCTCAACCTTCGGAAAACAGGAGGCCTGCAGTTTCAGGTTCCGGATCAGAAAGAGCGGTAAGTGCACCAGCAAGGAGTTCGTCACCTGGCAGATCAGTAAGCACTCCTGCAAGGAGCTCTTCACCTGGCAGATCAGTAAGTACTCCTGCCAGAAGCTCTTCTTCTGCAGCGGTTAAAAGCAGTTCATCATCGGGAAGCCAGACTAAATCAAGCTCATCGACTTCAGGTGAAAAATCATCAAGAAGAAGATAATTAAATAAAATTGTGTGGGTCAAAAAAGAAGAAATCCATTAACCGCAAAGATCGCAAAGGTATGACATACAGTAATATAACTTTGCGTTCTTTGCTACGGCTTTGTGAACTCTGCGGTTAAAAAGAACTTTTTAGACAACCCCTGAATTTTTAATAAAAATTGTTAAATTTGAGTTCTAATGAAAGTAAGTAGTTAAAATTGTTTCTTTGGTATAGAATTTGCTGGATATAAAGAAAATAATAAGGGGGAAATTACAATGAAAACAATAACTCAGATATCGATTCTTACCCTTCTAACCCTGGGCTCATGTACATCCGCTCTTTATACCGGAGCTGAATACGATGATCTTTACTATCTGCCTTCTGACAAGCCTGTTTTAGCTGCCAGCAGTCAGGTCAGGCAGAAAACTCCCGGTGAAATAGCACAGTCAGGTGAATACTATGATAATGTTTATGCAGCTGATACTCTTGTTTCAGATCAGTATTATGAGGCTCTTAATGAGAACAATGCCATTCCTGAAAGTGATTATTACGGAGGTGGATATGATGACTACAATTACAATAATTTCTATAATAATTATTCATATGCCGGCAGACTGAACAGGTTTTACGGAAACTATTTCAACCCATACTGGAGAGATCCTTTCTACTCAGGCTGGGGATATCCTTCATTCGGGTATGGCTCTTACTACGGTGGTTATCCATACTATTCTGATTTTTACAGTCCATACTCATATGGAATGGGTGGCTTCTATAACAGTTATTATTTCGGCTACAGCCCCTTTTCTTATGGTGGATATTATGGTGGTTATTATGGTGGATACTATGGTGGATATTATGGCGGTAACTACGGAGGTTATGGATCTTACTCCTCTTACCGTAACGAATCTTACGGTTCAGTAGGGTATGGCAGAAATGAAAGACCAAGTTCACTTTCATCAAAATGGAACAGCAGCGTTTCCGGTGGTATTGCATCTTCCAGAAGAGATTCTTATTCTACATCAGGCGCCACATCAGTTACACGAAGGGATGCAACAACAACATCTGCTAGTCAGGCTGTTGCATCTGAAGCTAGAAGAACCGGTACTGGTTCAGCAATAAGTTCAGTTGACAGAAAGACAACCCAGGATGTATCAAAAGGTACAACTTCACGTCTAAACCCGGCAACACAGGGCAATTCATTGAATGCGCGTCCTGCTTACAGCAATGCCAACAGAACTTACACACCAAGCTATAACAATCCACGCATGAGCACGCGGCCTGCATATAATAACACCAAGGTTAGCGAGAGTAGAAATGCAGGTGTTTTTAACAATAGCAGCAATCGTACTACTACAAATGTAAACAGTAGTAGAAGTACAGTAAATTCAGGAAGCAGTTCTGTCAGAACACCTGTTAATCAGGGAAGTTCACAGAGTACCTCCGGTGCTGTAAGAAGTAACTCTTCGGGCAGTGTTTCCGTACAGAGAAGAACAGATGCTCCGGCAGCTGCATACAGACCATCATATGGAGGCACCAATGCTACACCTAGCAGAAGTTCTTCAACATACTCAACTCCTTCCAGAAGCAGTGTACAGAGTTCTTCTTCATATTCTTCAGGATCATCCAATAGTTCATCCTCAAGAAGTTCTTATTCATCAGGATCATCTTCATCGAGCTATTCATCCGGCGGCTCCTCATCAGGAGGTTCATCATCCGGCGGTTCTTCATCGGGATCATCTTCAGGTTCTTCATCATCAGGAAGCAGCTCATCTTCCGGAAGAAGATAAACAGGAAATTATACAATAAAAAATATCTTAAACAGTTCATTCTAAATAAAGGAGTGCAGGGATAGTCTTAAATAAAAATTCTATGAAAAAGATAGTTATCATAATAATTGCAGCATTGTCGCTCTCCCATATGGGTAAAAGTCAGAATATTGACGATGCATTAAGGTATTCACAGATCTTTTACGGAGGTACAGCCCGATTTATGTCAATGGGTGGTGCTTTTACAGCTTTAGGCGGAGACATCTCCAGCCTAAGTCAGAATCCGGGCGGTATTGGCGTTTTCAGATCAAGTGAACTGACTATCACACCACAGCTTTTTCAGATTAATACCTCAGCAGATTTCAATGGTGTTAATTCTGATAAGCTTTATAATTTTAACCTTAACCAGGGTGGAATTGTCAGCAATCTGATCTCAAATAATCAGGAGACAGGACTTATAACACTCAATTTTGGATACTCCTTCAATAAATCTAATAACTACAACCAGAGTATGCGTATTCAGGGTGTAAGCACAACCAGTTCAATGGCTGATTACTGGGCTTCATTCAGTGAGGGAAGATATTACCGCGATCTTACCGGTGTGGAGGGAATAGCTTATGATGCATGGATTCTTGATACTATTACCGGATCAGGAGGAACCTCATACGGTACAGTTTTTTCTAATTATGGAGATAATCCTCCCTCAGTATATGGCCAGACAATCAGACGCCTTGTTTCTAATGAAGGTTATACCGGAGAACATGCATTATCGATAGGTGGAAACTATTCTAATAAGATATTCTTCGGAGCTACACTTGGTATAAGTAAACTTAAATATACCAGTCATTACGAGCATCTGGAATCTACCTCCCTGCCTCTCGCTTCAAATTTCAGAAACTTTACATATACCGATCATTACGAAGATTCAGGAACCGGATACTCTCTTAAACTGGGAGCAATAATTAAACCAACTGATGCTATTCGAATCGGACTTGCATTTCATTCGCCTACTCTCTACAGAATAAATGAATACTTCTATGAGGATATTACTTCAAACTTCACCGACGGAAGTAAATATGAGTTCGCAAATGATCCGCTCAGATTCCAGTACGCACTTACAACTCCCTTCAGAGCTTTGGCCGGTATAGCTATTCAGGTTAAGAAATTTGCCCTTTTAAGCGCCGATTATGAGTTTGTTGATTACAGTACTGCAAAGTTCTCGGAAACCGGTGACGGCTATGATTACAGCGAAAAAAACTTGAACATAAAAAACGGACTTCAATCAACAAGCAATATCAGACTTGGCGGTGAATTCAGGTTTAATACCCTCTACCTCCGCACCGGATACGGTTATTACGGAAAAGCATTCCAGCCCGGCGAGGACAATGCAGAACTGGACTATCATTCGCTATCATTCGGAGCCGGTCTAAGAGAGCGAAACATTTCATTGGATTTCGCTTTTACAACCTTTAGAAACTCAATGTCAAGTTTCCTTTATCCTCTTGAAGATACATTTCAACCTGCAGTCATGAACCTTAGCACAATAAGCAATATGTTCACTCTGACTGTTGGCTATAAATTCGGTTATTAAGACTTTTGGCAAAGGTCGCAAAGAGCTGAATAATTATGTTTTGCCTTTGCGTTCTTTGCTTATACTTTGGGTGCTCTGCGGTTAAATTCTTCTTTTTTTTTTACTTAAGATATTTATTTGCATCAGGTCCTGCATTGAAAATAAGATCGACAATACTAAGATATTCCTGATTGGCTGGAACTGATTCAAAAACCTGAGGGTATTTTCTGATACTGAAAGGGGATTGTTTTTTCGGAGAAATAATATATCTGAAATCATTTTCAACAGTATTAGGTTTTTCAAAACATGTTGTAAAACATATTGTATTTTCCAGTCCGGTGGTCTTTAGAATGAGTTCAGTAAGTCTGGTATTCAGGTCAATCAGAAACACATGGTTCTCCAGGATAATCTTCTCAAACTGTTCAAAATAAAACTCAAAATACGGCGATGCATTATATGATGCAATCATAGCTCTGAGATGAACCTGCTGCCATCTTTTGGAATAATCAATTCTGATGTCGCGGATTATAACTTTATGAAGACTGCCTTCATAAACAGGTACAGTAAGTAGCTGAAGGCCATGGGACGAAAGAATGTAACATCTGTTACGATAGGTCTGTTTAACGAAATTCTCCTCCTTTTCAATAAAGAGTTCTGCATCATCAGTAATCGGAAAAAAATATCCGACAGGAGGCAGATACGCTGTGGAAAAGAGAACTTTCTTCGCCATCTCTGATAGAAATCAGGTCATCTTGTTAATCATGCTGGCCGCAAATCCGGCTCCGAAACCATTATCTATGTTAACCACTGTAACACCTGTGGAACAGCTTGTAAGCATGGCGAGAAGGGCTGAGATTCCTCCAAAATTGGCTCCGTAACCCACACTTGTCGGAACCGCAATTACAGGTTTGTCGACAAGTCCGCCAACAACGCTGGCAAGAGCTCCCTCCATTCCGGCGATCACAATTATAACCCTGCAGCCCCGTATATCGGGCAATTTGTCAACAAGCCTGTGTATGCCTGCAACTCCTGCATCGTATATTCTCAATACATTGTTTCCCAGTAATTCAGCGGTGATTGCTGCTTCCTCAGCTACAGGCATGTCCGATGTCCCGGCAGTTATTACTGCAATCCTGGTTTCTGGCGCATCGGGCCTTTTTTTCTGCACCGAAATAATTCTTGCCATAGGGTAAAACACTGCATCCGGTAAAATTGTCTTCACCGCATCGAACATCTCCTGATTTGCTCGTGTGCCTATAACATTATTTTCCCTCATTGCCATTACCCTGACAATCTCTTTCACCTGTTCCGTTGTTTTGCCGGCACAATAAATGATCTCAGGATAACCTGTCCTCATCTCGCGATGATTATCTATTTTTGCAAATCCAAGATCAGTATAAGGGAAATTCTTGAGTATACCGAGGGCTTCGTCGACACTCTTTTCTCCGCTTTTTACATCTGTAAGCAGCTTTTCAATTTCTTTTGGATTCATATATTACTCTTTTCAGGGTTTAGACTGCCTGTCCTGTAACCTTCAAGATCCAAAGATACATATCTGAATCCTATTTTTTTCATCCCTTCAACAATGCGTTCTCTTTCAGGATTAAGAATAATCTTTTCTATAAATCCGGGCATACATTCAATTCGTGCTACATCGCCATGAACTCTTACCCTTGTCCCGGGATATCCATTGTCGAAAAGCATATTCTCAGCTTTCTCAACCATCCTGAGTATGCCTTCGTCTATCTCAGTATCATATGGGATTCTTGTGAGCAGACAGGCCATGGCTGGTTTGTCCCAAATATCCAGGCCGTCTGCTTTTGAAAGCTCCCTGATATCCTTTTTGGTTAGGCCTGCCTCCATCAGTGGACTTCTTATCGCCATTTCCTTCAGGGCCTTCATACCAGGTCTGAATTCTTTTGAATCGTCTCCGTTTGTGCCGTCAATTACATGACTATAGTTATTTTCCTTTGCAAACTCAAGCAGATGTTTAAAAAGTGCTGTCTTGCACAGATAGCATCTTTCGATTGGATTATTCCGAAGTATTACCGGGAAATCAATATCAACTATTTTATGTTTGATACCATATTTCTCAGTAAACTCTATAGCCTCATTTATCTCTCTTACAGGGATATATGGGGTTCGTATTGTAATTGCTATAAGTCCTGCTTTCTTTACTCTATGAGCCCTGTAAAGAAGAAACGAGCTGTCGACTCCTCCTGAAAATGCTATTGCAACAGTTCCAAGCTCCTTAAGTATTTTATCCAGTTTTGCTGATCTGTTTTCCATTATTAGTTGTTTTTGAAATCATTTTTTCGTGCCTTTTGAAGTAAATTATTAAAGGCATACATTTTTAATATGAGGATAAAGTACGGTAA
>JFJP01024009.1_pt1 | contig 48916 bp, 46 predicted proteins | sample 431651 | NCBI WGS metagenome assembly JFJP01 (sample SAMN02602958, study PRJNA72255) | Microbial mat metagenome, whole genome shotgun sequencing project. | biome: fresh water; feature: sink hole; material: water; isolation source: purple microbial (photo- and chemosynthetic) mats found in... | reverse complement strand
AGTCAAAATTGAGCCTTGTATCTTTATGCGCCTGAAGCGGCATATCTAGGGCATAAAACCAGTTGTCGCCATGAGGGTAAATAGTTACTTCATACTCTATCAAAGAACCTTTTTGCACTAAAAAATCGGCCTCAAGCGGAGTTTGGCTTTTTTTCCACTCAAGACCTTCTTGCTCATACAGTGTCGTGCCTCGAAAGTAAAGGCTTTGCTCCGATATATTTGCATCGGCAAATAAAACCTCCATGACCACTTTGTTGGACAAGCGAACTTCATTTGCAGTAACACTCATTTTGCCGTCATACCCGCTCACACTATAAACATCCGAGCGAAAACCGAAGTCTGCTTTTTCTATACTGATGCGAGGAAAAACCATAAATAAAACAAGAACAAGCGGAAGCGATAAAATAAAAAGCCGAGCCGTGAGTTTGAGCGCATCGACGAGCTCGCACTTCATGGCATGCCACATATACAAAACTACAAAAACAAAAAGGGTGAAAATGGAGTAAAGAAGCATAGTTATAGAGTCGAAGAAGAAAAAACCGAGCATCATGAGAAGAACGGGAGAGAGTTTGAGGTAAATGTTGAGTTTTTTCGTGACTTTTTGAAGGGTGAGGGCGTAAATGAGTAAGGCGCTTATGAGAGAGACAAAAAACTGCATTTTTGAAAAATCGGCGAAGTTATAGTTTTCAAAAAAAGTCATCCCAATGAGAGTGGCACCTAGGAGCATTAAAATGTACGTATCTCTTGTGTGTGTGCTTTTTTTGAGTATGAAAATGAGTGCAACAGCAAGATATAAAAACATAAAAAATTGCATCACAAAAAGATGCGGCACTAGGGCTAAAACCAGAGCAATATCAAAGAGCCTCTCAAGTGGAGGCGGCTTAGTATGTAGCAAGTGTCTGAAGTACGGCGTCAAAACTTAGCTCCTTTGAATCAAGTTGCGTATCGTTTAAAAGCAGAGTAAAATCAAAGGCATATTTTTCACACTCTAAAACCCAAAAAGTAAGCTGTGAGAGTTTTTGCTCGTCACTTCCTCGCATGTTTTTAAAATTAAAAGAGAGCTTTTTATTTTCATCTTCATACACAAAATTTTTACTCTTTAAAGAGTCATTTTTTGCAAGGGAAGGCCAATGAATGGTGGAGATATTTTCTCCCTGATTGAAATGTTTCAAACCTTCAAAATCATCTATTTCCCCAAAGGCAGACCTGTTTTTGCGAAAGACTTTAAAAAGAGATTCTCCCTTTGGCTGTGGATAGACTAGAACCTTTTTTTCTAAGGAAGCAAACTTGTACTTGACCTCATGCGGGAGTGGAAAAAGGGAGTGAATTTTCATTTGAGCAAAGAATGCTTCGCCCCTTTTTGCAAAGCTGTGTTGAAGCCGTGCGGTTTTGCTTTTGTGCGGCTCTATGAGTGCCAAAGAGGCGGTTTCATCCTCGCAAGTGATGTTGATGTCATAGAGTTTAAAGGGCGAATCATTTTGTACCAAAAGGGTGTAATCCGCTTTTGTATTTGCGAAAAATCTCTCATGAGAGAGGAGGGAAATTTGAACGCCATAGAGGTTTAAAACACCAAAAATAGAGGAGGCACTTCCAACACCGACGAGAAAAAACATCATGAGATAAACGATGTTGTAGTTGTGCATGTAGGCTTGCGAAAAAAGGGCGACAATGACAAAAACAAGATAATAAAAAACCTTTGTAGGTCTGTTTTTTATACTCTTAAGTATCGATATGTAAGTTTTTAACGATTTCATCAACAATTTCACTCGGCGTTTTTCTCTCATGACGCGACTCTAAACGATGATGCGTTACAAAGGGTAAAACTTCCAATATATCCGATGGAATGACGTAGTCTCGCAAAGAGAGCAGTGCCCATGCTTTTGAGATATTTAAGAGCGTTATTGCCGCTCTTGTGGAGAGCCCGCGAACGTAAAGTGCACTCTCTCTTGTAAACTTGAGTATCTCTTGGAGCAGGTCTAAAATAGCTTCGCTTGCATACACCTCGCCAAATTTCTTTTGTAAAAGTTCTCGCTCTTCTTGGGTTAAAGAGGCTAAATCATCCAGTGAATATTTCATGCGCGTTGATAAAATCTCTCTCTCAGCCAAAGCATCAGGATAGCCCAAAGAAAAAGAGATGGCAAATCTGTCGAGTTGGGAAGAGGGAAGCTCGTACGTTCCCACCTCTTCAAAAGGGTTTTTCGTGGCTATGACAAAAAACGGAGCGGGCAGTTTGTACGCCTCTCCATCCACACTTACCTGTTTTTCTTCCATGGCTTCTAAGAGCGCACTTTGTGTTTTGGAAGAAGCTCGGTTGATCTCATCGGCGAGTAAAAACTGTGAAAAAATCGGACCTTTTTTAAAACTAAAAGTCGCATCTTTGGTACTGTAAAAATTGACACCGATAATATCTGAGGGCAAAAGGTCGCTTGTAAACTGGATTCTTGAGTAATGAAGCCCAAAAACATGTGCGAGTGTTTTTGCGAGCGTTGTTTTTCCCACGCCGGGAATGTCTTCTATAAGCACGTGCGAATGCGATAAAAAAGCGGCGAGTGAGAGCCTGACTTGCAGCTCCTTGCCTATAATAATTTTTTGCGTTTGTGCTAATATTTGCACTATTAAATCTTCATAATTTTTCATAAGGCGGGCATTATAACACGGTTTAAATAATTCCACATGCCAAGATTTCCACATGCCAAGATTTAATATTGCCCTTGAAATGGATATAATTGCGGCGATTATTACGCGAAAAGGGAAAATAATGGAATCTGTAAAATTAACAGAATATAGTCATGGGGCAGGGTGTGGGTGTAAAATTTCGCCTATGTTGCTTGATGAAATACTTACAACTACGAGAAAAAATATACTCTATCCACAGCTTTTAGTGGGTCACGCCAACAAAGATGATGCGGCGGCGTATGACTTAGGCAATGGTACTTCCGTTCTCTCAACGACCGACTTTTTCATGCCTATTGTGGACGATGCTTTTACCTTTGGTCAAATTGCGGCGACGAATGCACTGAGCGATATTTATGCCATGGGTGGCAAGCCTTTGATGGCTATTTCTATCTTTGGCTGGCCTATTGAAAAGCTCTCGGCAGAGGTTGCAAGAGCGGTGATTGACGGCGGTCGCTCTATTTGTGAAGCGGCGGGTATTCCTTTGGCGGGCGGACATTCTATAGATTCTCCTGAGCCGATATTTGGACTTGCGGTGACGGGTATGGTGGAAAATAAAAACTTGATGCAAAACTCAAATGGCGAGGAAAACTGCCTCATTTTTCTTACAAAACCTTTAGGCATCGGCATTTTATCTACGGCTCAAAAACAAAAAAAGATACAAGAAGGACACATAGAGCCAGCCATAAAAGCGATGACGACACTCAATAAAATCGGTGCAGAGTTTGCACAACTTGAGGGTGTTGTAACCATGACAGATGTGACGGGTTTTGGACTTCTTGGGCATTTGGTTGAGATTTGTGAAGCGAGTCATGTAAGTGCAAAAATTTGGTTTGACAAAGTGCCTCTTTTGCCAAATGTTGAAATGTACAGACAACTTGGGTGTATCCCTGGAGGAGCACGCAAAAACTTTCTAAGTTATGGCTCTAAAATAAGCCAGATGAGCCAACAACAACGTGAGATTCTTTGTGATGCGCAAACCTCAGGCGGTCTTCTTGTTCTAGTCAAAAAAGAAGGCGTCGATGTATTTTTAGACGTAGCAAAAACAGCAGGTTTAAGCCTCGAAGCCATCGGAGAGACGATTGCAAAAAGTGAAGTTGCGGTGCGAGTTCTGTAAATGTCAAACCTTGAACAAAGCAGTGATTTTAGGTCGATAGTTTTACATAATACGCCCCTTATAGACGTGCGCGCACCCGTAGAGTTTCACAAGGGAGCATTTGCACATGCCATCAATTTACCGCTTATAAACGATGAAGAAAGACATCTCATCGGGATAAAATACAAACAAGAAGGCAACGCAGAAGCCGTGAAACTTGGCTTAGAGCTTGTGAGCGGTGGGGTGAAAAAAGAGCGTATTCAAGCATGGTCTGATTTTATGGACGCAAATCCACATGCCAAGCTTTACTGTTTTAGAGGCGGACAACGCTCTCGTATATCGCAAGCGTGGATAAGTGAGAGTGGCAAAGAAATCGTGCGGCTCAAAGGCGGTTATAAGGCTTTTAGAAACTTTTTGATGCAAGAAATACAAGACGCACCGAGTCGTTTTACACCTCTCATTTTAGGCGGACGCACGGGTTCGGGTAAAACTTTGCTTTTGAAAAAAGTAGAAAATTCTATAGATTTAGAAGCACTTGCAAACCATAGAGGTTCCTCTTTTGGCAGAAAACTCACCCCGCAGCCAAGCCAGATAAATTTTGAAAATGCGCTCGCGTATGATTTGATTCAGAGCTTAGATAAGGGGTTTCAAAGCCTTATTTTTGAAGATGAGGGTCGCCGTGTGGGAAGTGTGTACATTCCTAAAACCTTTGCCGATTACCTCTCAAGGGCACCGCTTATAGTCCTTGAGACGCCTGATGAAGAACGAGTACAAATCACATTTTTTGAGTATATTGTGAGTGAACAAGAAAATTATGAAAAGATGTTTGAAGAGGACGCTCTTGATGAGTGGAGAAAAGATATACAAAATGCAATGCAGAGAATCAGTAAAAGAATTGGGCTTGAGAGATATAAAATCGTTTGTGCTTTATTTGAAAATGCCTTCAAAGAGCAGCAGAAAAGTGGAAATTTAGAGCTTTACAAAGAGTGGATAAGGTACCTTTTAAAAGAATATTATGACCCGATGTATGATTATCAGATTCTCCAACAAGCTTCAAGGGTTGTTTTTAGAGGCTCGCATGATGCAATACTTGAGTATTTGCATCATCATGGAAGTACGACTTCAGTCGTACCAAATATAGGTACGACTGAAGTCGTACTTCCGTAAAGAGAGAGAAAAAAACCATGATATACAAATCAAAACAAGGCGATTTAGACCTCTCAAAACTCACACGATTATACCCTGCCGTCATCGTCGATATGCACGGAGAAGTGGCGGAGATGAGTTTGGAATGGGTGGAGCTTTACGGCGAGAAGGTGAAGCTTGTTTCTTATATTTTGGTTTTTGATTTTGCCCCTTTGCATGAAGATGAAAAAAACAGAGTGACACTTTCTCATGAGACAAAAGAAGAGCTCATAGCGACCATGACGGAGGTAGCAAAATTTTTCTAATTTCAAAAGACACGAAAAAAGTTTTCTCCCTCGCCATTCCTGCCGCTTTGAAACACCTCGTGGACATTCTTCAAATCCTTATAGATATGATAATGGTGGGAATGGTGAGCGTGTATGCCCTTGCCGCGGTTGGTTTGAGCATGCAGTTTATGATGATTATCAATATTTTGATGACACTTTATGTCGTCGGTGGCAATGCGCTTATCTCTCGTTTTATTGGTCAAGGGCGTAAAAAAAGAGCTTCGGCACTTCTTTTTTCGCTTGGCATTTTTGCTATTTTTCTTTCGCTTTTTGTCGCAGTTGGTGGATATTTCGGCAGTGAGTCAATGTATAGCATGATGGGCGCAGAGTCGGAAGTTGTCCATCAAGGGACACTTTATTTTCAAATACTCTCTTGTGGAATTGTGCTCATTTTTATAGATACGCTTCTTTATAATGCGCTCTCAGCGGCGGGCGACACAAAAAGTTCGCTCTACATCAAACTGTTTTCAGCCGCTCTGAATGCTTTTTTAAACTATGTTTTTATTTTTGGTCATTACGGTTTTGAAGCTATGGGCATAGAGGGTGCGGCGTATGCGACTGTTATAGCGTATGCTTTTACTGTTGTGGCGTACGTACTACTTTTAAGGCTTCCCCATTCTAAACTGGGTCTTATTCCCATCATCAGCATACGAGATTTAAAACGTGCTTGGCATGTCGGCTGGGGTGCAGCGCTCGATAGAGGTGTCTCAAGTGTGTCGTTTTTATTTTTTGTCGCCATCATCGCCTCTTATGGAACGGCAGAACTCGCAGGGTATCAAGTCGGTCTTCGTATTGAGGGCATTGCTTTTATGCCTGGCTTTGGTTTTGCCATCGCCGCAATGGCACTTGTGGGGCAAAATTTAGGCGCAAACGACAAAGAAAAAGCCTACACCATGGGGATAATCAGCGGACGCATTGCCTATACTTTTATGGGAAGTGTCGGAGTGATTCTTATACTTTTTCCACAGTTTTTAGCAGGGTTTTTTACGCACGACGCAGCCACCATCACGGTGGTATCGCAGTATCTTATTCTTGTAGGACTTGCACAAATTCCTCTCGCGATAGTCTTTGTCTACTCAGCAGCCCTAAGAGGTGCAGGAGCCACGAAGATAACGCTTCTAGTGAACGTGCTTTCACTTTGGATATTAAGGGTTTTACCTTCGTACGTCGCCTATAAAATGGGCTTTGGCATCTTAGCTATTTTTGTTATTATGAACATAGAAACGCTCATAAAAGGACTCTTGTTTTGGTATATTTACCAAAGAAAAGAGTGGCTCGACATCAAGGTTTAGGAAATTATCTAGTTCCTTCTTTCCAATAGTTTGGTTTTCTATGATAAATTTCGACATGAACGCGGTTAAAATGCATGAGAACTCTTTTTATATAAATTTGCCAAATTTTATCATAATCGTTCTCATACGTTTTTACTTTATTTCATGCAGCATCTTATTTAAGATGACGAAAAGTTCACCGCTTTGTTTTTCAACCTGAGCAAAGTACTCGATAATCTTCTCTTTATTTTCAATACAATTATTTTTTTCTACACACTCCAGTGCCGAAAGTACAAAGTCATGAACTTTTTTGTGCGGTGCTTCCAACTCTTTGTAGGAAACTGTTTTGCTAAAGAACATTTTTCCTTGCCCTGATTCGTACCATGTTCCAAGTCGGCAGCTATGGTGGTCTGCAAATTTTGCTTTTATTTTATTGTCAAAAATTGAACTATATGCATTAAATTTAAAAACAACATGGTCTAGTTTTGCCAAAATTGTAAAAACCGCAAGAGAGACATTTCGGTTTGAAAGTTTGATTTTTTCGGTATTTTTTATCAGCTCACTGAGCGTCGAGGAGAACTCTTCTATTTGGTTTGAAGAGTCAAGTGCCCTTAGTTTTGCATTTTCACTGCTATCGACCATGGTGCTTGAACTTTGTTTGAGAACATTGATGGTTATCTCTATCTCGTTTGTCGCTTTTTGCGTTCTCTCTGCTAGTTTTCGCACTTCATCTGCGACAACTGCAAAGCCTCTTCCATGCTCTCCCGCACGGGCGGCTTCTATGGCGGCATTGAGAGCGAGCAAATTTGTTTGGTCGGAGATATCTTTTATGAGTGCGACGATATTGCTAATGCTATCAATATTTTTGTTCAGCTCATCTGCTGTGACTTGATTTTCATCTATAAGTGTTGCAATATCGCTTATTGAATCAACTATTTTTATGGTATTTTCTTGCACATCGCCTATAACTTTTGAAGTGGTCTCATTCATGGCATTGATTTCGTTTATCTCAACAACAATGCTGCTCATCTCTTTTTGCAAATCTTGAGAATTATTGGTCGCTCCGTAACTCATGTGGTTTGAGAGTTGTACGAGCATTGTCGAATGATTTAAACTTTTACTTGCCACTTGTGTTGCTTCATTTGCTTTTTTAGCTTCCATTTGTGCCTGAATGGCTATGTTTGAGACCTTGTCCAAAAGAAGATTAAAGTTTATGGAAGCTTCATTTATCTCATCACTTTCATCAGATTTGAGGCGTTTTGAGAGGTCTGCTTCTTCGTTGGAAAGCTCAAATGCCACACCGGCAAAATCTTTTATGCGGCGTAAAATAGTGTTAGAAATAGCAAAAAGCACACCCATAATCATCAAAGCTCCAAGTATCATAGTCCACACCATAAGGTTCATTCGCACCGATACAAGCTCATCAGATTCGACCTCTAGGAGTTGCGTGTCTTTGGTAGCCAAAGTCACCATTTGGTCAATGACTTTTCTGTGCGAGTTGTAAATATCTTTCAGTTGAAGGTTTACAACTCCTCTTGCTGCATCGATATTTCCCTCTTTTAGCAAAGGGATAAGCTCACTCTTTACAAGGTTAAAATACTCTTGTGCCGGAGCTTGTGCATCTTGAGTCATGAGTGTTTTCAGTTGTGAACCAAGCATGCTTTTCGCCCAATAGTCCTGCCTTTCATGATACTCTTTTTCTAATGCAGCGAATTTATTTTCAAGCTCATGAAGCTCTTGTGAGGACTGAGCATTCACCAATTCATAGGTCACCAAACGTGCCTCAATTATATACTCTGGCGGTGGTAAAATATCAGCAATCAAATCTTTTAGCAATATGATACTATTATAAGTATCCCCTTTTATTCTCACAGATTGTGCCGTTGTATAGGAGATTGCCCCTATGAGCAAGATAATAGCTAGAGTGAAAGATGTTGCAATAACAAGCTTCGACTTAATCAACATAAAACGTCCTTTTTATAAATATTACATTGCATTATATAAAAAAAATGTCTGTTAAAAGCCCAATAAATTGCATATTTTTTAACCATCTCTTGCACGAAATACATGGTAAGTTCGTGGTATTTTTGTACTATCTTTGAGGAAGCCCAAGTTTTGAGTTGACATTGTATTTATAACTTCGAACCCTTCGAACAAAGAGTATACAATGAATCTCCACCTCACAGCATGTGAAAATATTCTTTTTAGGAAGTGTGACTTTAGTCTCACCCTTAGGCTTTGATGACATCAAAGTGAGGCTAAAGCCACACATCCAAAGAATCTCCACCTCACAGCATGTGAAAATATTCTTTTTAGGAAGTGTGACTTTAGCCTCACCCTTAGGCTTTGATGACATCAAAGTGAGGCTAAAGCCACACATCCAAAAGAGCAAAAAGCTTGGTATGTGGAAACATCTTGGCATGAGAGGGCGAAAATAAGGTGAATGAGTTCACGTTATTTTAGACTATGACATTACGTTAGATTGCTTCGTGCCTCGTAATGACGGCATTGGTTTATTGCTATGACAAAAATTACACCTCTTTAAATCAATCTCCACTTTATGTACATAGCACCGCAAAAGTGCGAAAAGCTTGGAACATCACATCTTTCTGCTATTTCTTAATTTAATAAGATTAAGCTAAAATTCCATTATGAATGTACAAGAATATAAAACTGCAGTTGAGAAGTTAAATCTTTATGCGTATCACTATTATGTTTTAGATGACCCTTTAACTACGGATGAGGTTTATGACGGGCTTTATCATGAAGTAGTTGCTTTTGAACATGAAAACAAAAATGAGATTTTAAGTAATTCTCCCACGCAAAGAGTAGGTGACGCGGTCTCTGAGGGCTTTACTAAGGCTTCGCATCTCTCTCGTATGTGGAGTTTGGAAGATGTTTTTGATGCCGAGGACTTACAAAAATGGCTGAAAAAAACCTATAAACTGAATCAAAATATCTCTTTTTACTGTGAGCCAAAATTTGATGGGGCGAGTTTAAACCTCATTTATGAAAACGGAAAACTCTCTGCGGGCATTACTCGCGGCGATGGGGTTGAGGGCGAACTTATTACCCAAAATGTGAAGACTATTCGCTCCATTCCTTTAACTATTGAGCATAAAGAGCGTATTGAAATTCGTGGTGAAGTGGTTATTTTTAAAGAGGAGTTTGACAAGATAAATGAAAAAAGACTCCAAGCGGGTGAAGCGGTTTTTGCTAACCCTAGAAATGCGGCGGCGGGGAGTTTAAGACAACTTGACCCGTCTATAACAGCGTCACGCAATTTGGTTTTTTTACCTTATGGAGTTGGCGAAAACGCACTGAGCCATAAACTCCTGAGCGAAAAAATGGAGTATATCTACTCTCTTGGGTTTAGAAAACCGCCACAGCATTCCACATGCCAAGACTTTGACTCTATCGAGGCACTTTATGAAGTGATGAAAAGAGACAGGGAGTCGTACTCCATGATGCTTGATGGCATGGTTATAAAAGTAAACGAAATAGCCGCGCAAATAGATATGGGTTATACCGTGAAAGTTCCCCGTTTTGCGGTTGCTTATAAGTTTCCTGCAGTGGAGAAAATAACCACAATCAAAGAGATAGTTCTGCAAGTGGGAAGAACGGGTGCTGTTACTCCTGTAGCCATAGTCGAACCCACCGACATAGACGGCGTTGTAGTTGAGAGAGCGACTCTGCATAATTTTGATGAGATAGAGAGAAAAGATATTCGCCTTCATGATAAGGTAATTATTTTGCGAAGCGGCGACGTGATACCAAAAATCATCAAAGTGCTCACGCATGAACGTAACGGGAGCGAAGTAAAATTTGAGAGACCGAGCCATTGCCCCGTATGTGGAAGCGAGCTTTTAGATGAGGGTGTTTTGCTGAAGTGTCAAAACTTGCAGTGTGATGCGAGAGTTGTCAACTCGATTTACTATTTTGCTTCAAAGCCCTGCTTGAATATAGACGGTTTGGGGGACAAAATCGTAGAAGCTTTGTATAACTCTGGCTTAGTAAAAAGTGTCATAGATTTGTTTTCTTTAACACTTGATAAACTTTTGGCGCTTGAGGGTTTTAAAGAGAAAAAAGCTCAAAATCTCTTAAATGCTTTAGAAGAGGCAAAAGGGTGTGAGTATTGGCGATTTATAAACTCTTTGGGTATTGAGCATATCGGTGAAGTGGCTTCAAAAACATTAAGTGAAAACTTTGGAAGCAGATTTGTCAACGCTACAAAAGAAGAACTTATAGCGTGTGATGGCATAGGCGAAGAGATGGCGGAGTCGGTTTTAGAGTTTGTTCGGGTTAACCGTGAAAGCATCGAAAAACTCCAAGATATTTTACGCCCGCTTGAACCCATAAAAAGAGCCGAAGCAAAAGAGAACGCTTTTAAAGGCAAAACGGTTGTTTTAACGGGAACCATGAGCCTCTCACGTCCTGCTGTAAAAGAAAAACTCGAACTCCTTGGCGCAAAAGTTGTGGGCAGTGTTTCTAAAAAAACAGATTTTGTCATTTACGGCGAAGATGCGGGCAGTAAGTATGATAAAGCGATGAGTTTAGATGTAACATGTTTAACCGAAGAAGAGATGCTAAATATGATAAGTAAGAGCGACGAATGAAAATAATTTTACTAATTTTACTGTTAATTTCCACATTGACGGCGGATAGGGAAGGCGGTCCTTATATTGGCGTGGGGTATGGCGAGTCGAGCTACGATTCTCATGGCTTGTATGAGCAACTGAAATCCGACACCTCGGGGTCAGGAACTTTTTATTTTGGGGCTTATATCAATAAACATCTCTCCGTAGAACTAGGCTATGTGAGTTTTGATGCTTGGCATGTGCAAGATGGGTATGAAGCGGATGATGGTTCAACTTTAGGATTTGGAGCTTTAAGTGTGAGTACATTGGCACATTATCCTTTTTTTGATGATGCTCTAGATTTTTACGCAAAGTTTGGTGTGGGCGAGATGAGTGCCAGCGGCGTTTCTGCGAAGGGTTTTACTATGGTTTACGGCGGGGGAATCGGGTATAGAATCAATGAAATGGTGAGTATAAAAGTAGCCTATGATATTTACAATGTAAATTATGACCAACAGAGAGAGGAAAATACGATAAGAACTTATGAAATGCAAATAGATTATGCATACAGTGCAATAGAGGTACAGTTTTGATACGACTGGATAATTATTTAGTCGAAAACAATTTAGCAAGTAGTAGAACCAAAGCGCAATCACTTATAAAAGAGGGCTTTATCGTTGTCAACGGCGAAGTTATGCTCAAGAGCTCTCTTCAAGTCAGTCAAAACGATGAGGTGAGAGTTAAGGAGCATAAAGAGTATGTCTCCCGCTCAGCGCATAAACTCGCCTCATTTTTAGATGAGCTCAAAAGAGATATAACCGCAAAAAAGGCCTTAGATATAGGTGCTTCAACAGGCGGTTTTACGCAAGTGCTTTTAGAGTACGGTGTGAGCGAAGTTACGGCGGTAGATGTAGGAAAAGAGCAGCTTCATGAGAGTCTCGTAAGCGACAAAAGAGTTCACTCCTTTGAGAGCTGCGACATTAGAGATTTTAAAAGTGAGACACAATTCGAGTTAGTCACAAGCGATGTTGCCTTCATTTCACTTCTTCATATTTTAGATGCTATTGATAGTTTGGCAAGTGAAACAATAATTCTTTTGTTTAAACCCCAGTTTGAAGTAGGACGCGCTGTAAAACGTGACAAAAATGGAGTAGTAACCGACGATAAAGCGATACTCAAAGCCATGATAAAGTTTGAAGACGCTTGTAGCATAAAGGGATGGAAACTCAAACTAAAATCGCCCTCAAAGCTTACAGGCAAGGAGGGAAATCTTGAATATTGTTACTGCTATGAAAAGTAGCACAGCTATAGCCATTGGCGGTTTTGATGGGATGCATATTGGTCATCAGCGGCTTTTTGAAGAGCTTGGTACAAATGGAGTTATCGTTGTCATTGAAACTGGTTATGCAAACTTAACTCCAAAAGGTGAGAGGCAAATGTATTGTGCTCATCCAATTGTTTATTTGGAATTGGATGAAATTCGTCATTTTAGTGGAGAGGAATTTGTAGCGTATTTAAAGGAAAAATTTCCTAAACTTGAGAAAATTGTGGTTGGTTATGATTTTCATTTTGGCAAAAACAGAAAATATTCTTTTGAGGATTTAAAAGCTCTTTATGATGGAGAAGTAAAAGTTGTTGATGCGGTCTCTTTAGCGGGTGATTCTGTCCATTCGCACAAAATAAGAGCTAAACTCCAAATCGGAGATATCGAAGGTGCAAATGCTTTTTTAGGGCACAATTTCATTATAAAAGGCAACCATGTTAGTGGTCAAGGGATAGGTAAAAAAGAGTTAGTTGCGACTATAAATATAGAAGCAAAAGGGTATATCATCCCAAAAGAGGGAGTATATGCAACTTTTACAAAAATAGACGATGAGGAGCATTTTCACCCCTCTGTTTCATTTGTCGGGCATCGAGTGACTACGGATGGCTCTTTTGCTATAGAGAGCCATATTTTAGACGGTGAAGTCCATTGCAAACACAAAGCGACTATCTCTTTTGTCCATTTTATACGCAACAATGAAAAATTTGCAACGCTCGCACAGCTGAAAGAGGCTATTAAAAAAGATATGGCCATAGCCTCAAGAGAATTAAAATTTTTACAATTGTAATAAGAAGTATGAGAAACACCTTCTGATTCTCGAAAAATAAAGTTTTTTGTAGCTTTAGGGGGTTGTAGGGACGATGAGCAGCAGCCACTAAAAAGGACGTGTTCGTTTTAGTGTATAAAATTAATGAAAGAGAGAAATGATGGATAGAGTATATTTACAAAACACTGAGCCAATAGACTTTGACTTTTATCAGAATGAAAAAGATTTTATCGTAGATGAAATTCCATTAGATACATTTAAAGGAAAGGGAAATTTTCTTGTTTTACATGTCAAAAAAGTCGAACTTACGACTTGGGATATGATAGCGATTTTTTCAGAGTTTTTAAAAATTCCAGCCCAAAAAATAGGCTACGCTGGGCTTAAAGACAAGCATGCAACTACCTCACAGTATCTCTCTGTAGAGTTAAAATATGAACATGAGTTGAAAAAGTTTCGTCATCCGCAAATATCAATTTTAAGCACTACAAAACATACGCAATCGATTCAAATGGGTGATTTGAGGGCAAATCGCTTTAGCATAAATTTATATAATATTGACGATATTAAAGCTGGACGGATAGAAAAACTTGCGAAAAAAGGACAAATACATGGCTTGCCCAATTATTTTGGATACCAACGTTTTGGTCGTGATGATGATTCTATAAATCAGGCAAAAGAGCTTATAGCAGGGGAACTCCATATAACAGACACAAAATTAAAAAAATTTTTGATTTCTGTTTATCAAAGTGTTTTATTTAATCAATGGCTTAAAGAAAGGGTGGAGTTAAGTGGAACACTTGAGAAGTTTTTGTTGCTAGAAGGCGATGTTTATCTCACAGCTGATGCTAAATTAGTGACTCCTGCACAAATAGTGCAAAAAGATTTTGAAGCAAAAAAAGTTGTTCCCACGGGGCTACTTTGTGGTAGAGGGGTTTTTAGAGCTCGCGATAAAGCTAGAGAAATAGAAAAAAAATATGATGATGAGTTTTTAGTAGAAAAAGGGCTAAGACGTCAAGCTTTAGTTTATCCTGAGGATATAGTTTGTAAATATAATAAAGGCTTTGGTCTCTTAAATATCTCTTTTACTTTACAAAAAGGCTCTTATGCAACTGTTTTTTTAGAGAGTATTGCAAATAAAAATTTCACAGCAAAAGATGTTAAAAAAGGGTGATGTTTTCAGCAGATATTTTCTGCTCCATCCAAATTTTCACACAAGAGGATAAATTTTAAAAAAATATTCAATATTATGATTATTTAAAGCGATTTAGATTATAATCTTGCAACTTTATTAAAACAGGGAGAAGCGTTTATGCCTGAGTTATTTACTTTTATAGGTACAATTTTTGGATTGTCTCATCATGCAAATCCAGAATTATATAAAAATGTTATTTACATAACACACATGTTACTATCTGCCGGGATTGCTATACTTTTAATGAGAGTCGCCATGTCGAATGTTCAAATGGTTCCTAAGGGAACGCAAAATGTTATGGAAGCATACATTGGCGGCGTTCTTCAGATGGGAACAGATGTCATGGGTAAAGAAAATGCTCTTCGTTATCTTCCTCTTGTAGCAACTATAGGTTTATTTGTCGGTATAGCGAACTTAATCGGGGTTATTCCAGGTTTTGAAGCTCCTACTGCATTCTTGGAAATGCCACTTACTCTAGCGTTAGTTGTATTTGTTTATTACAATTTTGAAGGAATTCGTCGCCAAGGTGTTATAAAATATTTTAAGCACTTTTTAGGTCCTGTTTGGTGGTTGTACTGGCTCATGTTTCCAATCGAAATTGTGTCACATTTTTCACGTTTAGTTTCTCTTAGCTTTCGTCTTTTTGGTAATGTCAAGGGAGATGATATGTTTTTAATGGTTATTTTGATGCTTGCTCCTTGGATTTTACCAATGGTTCCATTTGCACTTTTAACCTTCATGGCATTCTTGCAAGCCTTTATTTTTATGATGCTTACTTATGTCTATCTTGGTGGCGCAATAGCGGTTGAAGAGCACTAATAGTCTGCTACATGCAAAAAGATATATTCGATAGAATTGCAAGTTTTTTATTAGGAGCATCATGGGCAATTGTCCTATTCGGTGCTCTTTTTGTTTTTAGAACTTTTTTTGATTTAGGGTTGGGATTTTCTTTTCTTATCACAACACTTTATGTCTTTATCTCACTTTTTCTTATTTTGGCACTTGATGCTTTTTCTGTCAATAAACAAAGATTGGCGGAAGCACAAAAACAGACAAAACTTCTGGAAAAAATCTACTCTAAACATACGAAATAGTCTTAATGACATCGATGAAAAAAACCCTTTCCCTTCTTTTTACACTTCTTATAGCTGTTCTTTATCTTCTGTTTGAAGAGGATATTACTCACCAAAAAAGCTCACCTCAAACTCATAATGAGAAATATTACCAGACAAAGATGTGTAATGCACTTGGAGGTGATATGGAAGTTGTTTTGGAAGATAAGGCTCGCATCGACTGCCTCACTGCAGAGTATGCAATCGAAGTAGATTTTGCTAAGAAATGGGCAGAAGGAATTGGTCAATCGCTTTACTACGCCCATATGAGCGGCAAAAAACCAGCTGTTGGACTTATAGCTGGAGTTGATGATAAAAAGTTTATTACAAGACTCGAAACCGTAGCCCAGAAGTATAATATTAAAATTATCATTATTAATGAAGAGTAGAGGGATTTAAGATACTAGAGTAGTATTTTAAAATAAAAAAGTTTGATTATTTTGTGGATGGGGATACAGGATTCGAACCTGTGAATGGTGGCACCAAAAGCCACTGCCTTACCGCTTGGCGAATCCCCAGTTTTTAAAGTAAAGATTTGGTTGCGGAAACAGGATTTGAACCTGTGACCTTCGGGTTATGAGCCCGACGAGCTACCGAACTGCTCTATTCCGCGATGTCAAAAACAAACGCTTACTCTGTTTGTTGAAGCGAAATTATAGGTAAATATATACTCTTTGTCAAGTCTATTTTAGTTAAATTTCAATATAATAATATAATCTAATAAAAGAAGCATAAATGAGACCTATTCAGAGAGTATTCGAAGCGATTGATGAGATAAAAAAAGGCAACATGGTCATCATGATAGATGATGAAGATAGAGAAAATGAGGGTGACTTAGTTTATGCCTCAGTTTTTTCTACCCCACAGCATGTCAATTTTATGGCAACGCATGCAAGAGGCTTAATATGTGTTGCTCTAAGTAAAGCTATCGCGACGCGTCTTGATTTGCATCCGATGGTTAGTGCCAATACATCTTCTTATGAGACCGCTTTTACAGTCTCAGTGGATGCTAAAAATGCAGCTACAGGGATATCTGCTTCTGAGAGAAATACGACGATTAAAATATTAGCAAATCCTATTAGTCGTGCAGAAGAGCTTGTTAAACCAGGACATATTTTTCCCCTCATAGCAAAAGATGGTGGAACACTTGTTAGAACGGGTCATACAGAAGGCTCAGTTGATTTATGCCGTTTAGCGGGTTTGAGTGAGTCAGGAGTCATTTGTGAAATTATAAAAGAAGACGGAACAATGGCGCGCCGTGATGACCTTGATATATTTGGTGAAATACATAATTTAAAAACGGTGTTTATTTCTGATATTGTAGAGTATCGTTTAGCCAATGAGAGACTTGTAACTGAAATTGATGTTCGAGATAGAGATTTTTTCGGTGTAAAAGTCCAACAGCACACATTTGTTGATCATGATAAGATAGAGCATACCGCCGTTGTTTTTTATAAAGCTGGTGCTATAGCAAATGTCAGAGTTCATAATATTATTCCAGATATAGAGCTTTTGTTGAACCAAAAAAAATACAATAATCTTGTTGACTCTATAGAATATTTAAAGCAAAATAGCGGTGTTTTAGTGTTTATAAATAAAACGAATCATCAAGATAACGCTGCCATGAAAGAGTTTGGAATTGGAGCACAGATACTTAAATCTCTGGGAATCTCTAAAATGAACCTTATAACCTCCACTAAACCGACCGATTTTGTAGGTTTGAGCGGATTTGGTTTGGAAGTAAATGAGACGATTGAAATATAGTGTTTATTTGAGCATAAGGGATTTAAAAATCCTTTTTATGCCCAAAATAGGTGTTGGAACAAAATTTTAATACCGATTCCTATAAGCACAATCCCACCTAAAAATTCAGCCTTATTTTCTAGATAACCGCCTCCGCGTGAGCCAATATACATGCCAAGCAAGCTAAAGATGTATGTGATAAGCCCTATGATTATCATGGATAAGAATGGGTTGAGTGCAAGCAAATTAAGAGTAAATCCCGCTGCCATGGCATCTATACTTGTTGCTATAGCTAAGATGAGTAACACTCTGTTTGTTATTATGGAGATTTCGTCTTCAGTATTTTCTCCAAAACTTTCGTACACCATTTTTGCACCTATAACACTCAGTAAAACAAACGCAATCCAGTGGTCTATAAAAGAGATAAAACTTCCAAGTCCAAGATTGGCAAGATAGCCAAAGAGAGGCATAAATCCTTGAAATAAGCCAAATAATAGTGCAACTTTGAGTGCTAATGTTTTATCAAAACATTTGTTCTTAACACCAAGTCCGATAGAGACCGCAAAGGCATCCATACTGAGTGCAAAAGCGAGGAGAATAACTTCAATCATAATAAAAATCCTTAGAGTTTAATAAGATATCATAGCGAATATTTCTAAAGTCTTTGGTATAAGGTAAAACTTAAAAATTGGCTATAATAAATAAAAATTTAAGAAGTGACTTTACGCTCTTTTGTAAAAAGAGCGTAAAATACCCTGTAATTCTCGAAAAACAAAGTTTTTTGTAGCTTCAGGGGGTTGTAGAGATATCAATTAAAAGTAGAGAATACATGAGAGAATTTTTTAAAAAAGTAGTTGATAATAGTGAAATAAATATTGAATTTGAGACGGATGCTCCTCTTTACAAAAAAGAAAATCCTTGGCTTTTTAGCGTTTTTATCAAGTATGCGAACTTAGACGAAACAGAAGATAGGTATGAAGATTTTTTAGACTCAAAAGAGGCACTGATTATTGCCCTAGAATACACTAATAAAGCAAAATATATAGGGAGCAGAATTGTAGACGGCTGGAGTGAATTTTATTTTTGTTGCTCAGACGCAAAAGAACTGGATTCTATTGTCTCTAAAATGCTCTCTTCTAGCAATTATGTCCATGAAAGCAATGTTGTCAGAGATACGAAATGGAATTTTTTTGAGACGCAACTGTTTCCTACTGAGTTAGAATTGCACCATATTGAAAGTGCAAAAATTATTTTTCTTCTCAAAGAGGAAGAAGATGATTTGAGTATTGAGAGAGAAGTGGAGCATTATGCAGCATTTGATACTCTAACGCAAAAAGAGAGATTTATAGCAAATGCACTGAAGCTTGGATTTGCTTTTAAAGATGACATTGCAACAGATGAGTATGAGCATGGAGTAGCTTTAGTGAAGATTCACACACCAAAAGAGGAAGTAGTGCAAAAAGTTGTTGAAGAGCTTTTTCAAGAGATAAAAAAAGAGCATGGTTCATATGAAGGGTGGAGTACGACCTTGGCAAGCGAAGAAGAAAATATCGAGCTATGAATAAAATTTTTGCCATTACAGGAGTTATAAACTATGCTGCAGTTGTTTTTTTAAATGCTTTTACCGATTTAGGGCATAAAATAATCATCCAAAATACCATTTTTAAAGTGTATGACGGCGATATTCAAATTGTTTTAACAGCTATTGTAAACGCTCTTGTTTTGTTCCCTTTTATTCTCATATTTTCCCCTTCAGGATTTTTAGCAGACAAATTTCCAAAAAATAAAATTATGCAACACTCAGCACTTTTTGCAGTTGTCATCACTTTAGGCATCACATACGCTTACTATCAAGGGTGGTTTTACACAGCTTTTTTCATGACTTTTTTACTTGCACTTCAAAGTGCGATTTATGGACCTGCGAAATATGGTTATATTAAAGAGCTTGTTGGAGTGAAGTATATAACAGCAGGCAATGGAGTGGTTCAAGCAACGACAACGGTTGCTATTTTGAGCGGCATAATATTTTACACTGTTTTGTTTGAGGGGATGTTTGATAATTCTTTAACTACAAAAGAGGATATATTAAAAGTTATAGCCCCTCTTGGATGGCTTTTAGTGGTGAGTTCTCTTATAGAGTGGTTTTTAACTTTCAAACTTCCGGATAAAATGCAATACGCAAGTCAACAACATTTTAGACCAGAGCAATATATAAAAGGTGCTTATTTACGAAAAAATTTGAAAATCATGACAAGAAAAAAAGAGATATACGAAGCCATTATTGCTTTATCTCTTTTTTGGTCTATTTCTCAAGTCGTGTTAGCTATTTTTGGTGAGTATGCAAAGAGTGCGTTGGGTATAACAAACACTGTTTTTGTCCAAGGTGTTATGGCACTAGCAGGTATTGGGATAGTTGTGGGTTCGATTATGGCAGCGAATTTTTCAAAATATTTTATCAATACTGGTTTGGTTGCCATTGGTTCCTTCACTATAACAGTGATAGTTTTTTGTATCCCTTTTATCTCGTCGCTGAGTGTTATGGCTTTTATGTTTATTATTTTTGGAATCGCAGCAGGTTTGTTTATTGTTCCACTCAATGCGCATATACAGTTTTTGGCCCCCCGTGTTCATCTAGGGACTATTATAGCTGGGAGTAATTTTATTCAAAATATTTTTATGTTTGGATTTTTAGTTTTAACAACACTATTTGCTTTTTTTGGGATGAATTCTGTGTTTTTATTTTATCTTATGGGGCTTGTAGGTTTGTATTTGAGTGTGATGGTTTTTAAAAGATATGGTGTTATGACATTTTGGGCGATTATGGAACTTATCTCAAAAACGCGTCATATTTATAATTATGTTGGATTAGAAAATATTCCACAGACAAAAGGTGTTCTTCTTTTGGGAAATCATGTCAGTTGGATGGATTGGATTATTATTCAGCTTCCTATGAAACGGCGTATCAATTTTTTAATGGACAAAGAGATATATTCTTGGCGTTTTTTTCACCCTCTGTTTAAATTGGGTGAGGCTATTCCTGTCTCTCAAAAAGCTTCTAAAGATGCTTTTAAAGAGGCGTTTAACAGACTGCAAAAAGGGAACATAGTTGCTTTATACCCTGAAGGCGCTATTAGCAAAGATGGTCAATTGGGTGAGTTTTACCGAGGATATGAGTTGATTGCTCAAAATTATGATGGAGTTATTGTTCCTTACTTTATTGAGGGAGTTTTTGGAAGTATGTTTTCAAAGTATAAACCAAAAAGAGTGAAAAATTTTTTACGCAGAAGAAAAATTAATGTGTACTTTGGAGAGGCTATCTCTAAAGATACAAAAGCAGAAAAATTACGGCATATCATCCTAAACTTGAAGGAAAAAAATGAAATTAAATAAGCCCAAACACAATCTTTTTAAAAACGGCATGTACGCTATAGAGGGCTTTATAGATATTGTTAAAAATGAAACTTCTTTTAAATGGCAGTTGTTTATGTTTTTTGTTATGGGGATGATTGCTTGGATATTGCCAATTAGTTTTAGTCTATCAAGTATCCTTTTTTTATCTCTTTTTATACCGATTTTAGCAGAAGTTGCTAATAGTGCCATAGAGAGAGTCGTTGATTTGGTAACAAAAGAGTATCACATCCTTGCAAAACAGGCAAAAGATGTCGGTGCGACTATGGTTTTGGTAAGTTTGGTTCTAACAGCATTGATTTGGTGTGCGGTTTTGTTAGTTGCATTTGATGTTGTTTAGCTTAGGCGTTAAATTTATCCAAATAGAGAGAGATTTCTTTGTCACAAAAACAATTTTTTAGGAGTAATAAAGTATAGTTACGGGTTTTTGTGACAAGGACTATTTTTATATTAGGAGAAAAATTTTGAAAACAACATTGATTATTGGTGCAGGTGGCGTGAGCCGTGTGGTTGTGCATAAATGTGTACAAAATGCAGATGTATTTGGAAAAATAGTCTTAGCAAGTAGAAGCATTGGTAGATGCAAAGTTATCAAAAGTGAACTTCCTCACGCTAACATTGAAATAACTACCGTTGATGCAGACAGTACAGATGAAGTGGTGAAACTAATTTTAAAATGCCAAGCTGATATTGTTATCAATGTTGCCCTTCCGTATCAAGATTTAACTATTATGGATGCTTGTATTGCAACAAAAACTCCTTACCTTGATACTGCAAACTATGAACATCCTGATGAAGCAAAGTTTGAGTACAAACTTCAGTGGCAAAGAGACGCCAAGTTTAAAGAAGCTGGCATCATGGGACTTTTGGGAAGCGGTTTTGACCCAGGGGCGACAAACGTATTTTGTGCATATGCGCAAAAACATTACTTTGACGAGATTCACACTATTGATATTTTAGACTGTAATGCGGGTGATCACGGCTACGCTTTTGCTACAAACTTTAACCCTGAAATCAACCTTAGAGAAGTCTCTTCAAAAGGGCGCTACTGGCAAAAAAATGAAGATGGGATAGGGGAGTGGATAGAGACTGCGCCGATGGAGATTATGCAAGTTTGGGATTACCCTGAAGTGGGTCCAAAAGATTCTTATTTACTCTACCATGAAGAGATGGAGTCACTTGTTAAACACATCAAAGGTTTAAAACGTATTCGCTTTTTTATGACTTTTGGTCAAAGCTATTTAACACATATGAAATGTTTGGAAAATGTTGGCATGCTCGGCATTGAGCCTGTGGAACACAAGGGGATGAAAATAGTTCCTATGGAGTTTTTAGCAACTCTTCTTCCAGACCCTGCTTCACTTGGACCAAGAACTAAAGGCAAAACAAACATCGGTATTTTAGCTGAGGGGATCAAAGACGGTAAAAAAAGAAAAATCTATATTTACCAAGTAAAAGACCATGAAGCGTGTTATGCAGAAGTGAAGGCTCAGGGCGTCTCTTACACGACGGGTGTTCCTGCGATGATTGGTGCAAAACTGATGCTCAAAGGGATTTGGAGCGGAGTGGGCGTCTTTAACATGGAACAAATGGATCCTGATCCTTTCATGGAAGAGATGATGACGCAAGGTCTTCCGTGGCAGATAAAAGAGTTCAATGTAGAATAGTACAAAATCATAAAATTCTGATAAAATTAACAAAAAATAATTTTTAGGAATTAATGATGACATTTGAGAGTATAGTCAAAAATATTGATACTATGCCGCCATTGTCTGATATTGCAAGAGTCATGCAAAGTCTTTACTCTAGCGGTATTGAGAATGTAGATATAAAAAAATTAATACGCATGATTGAGTCAGATGTTATGCTCACTGCTAATATTTTGAAGATGATAAATTCGCCATATTATGGTTTTAAGCAGAAAATTTCATCAATATCCCAAGCGGTAACTCTCTTTGGAAGCAGAAAGATTTATGCATTAGTTATACATTTCGCAATAGGAAATCAATTAAAAGCAGATACTGCTATATATGGATTTAATAATGCCCAATTTAACGAAATGTGTATTTTACAAAGTTCTTTGATGATGCAATGGTATGCAAAAATAGACTTAAGAGACACGCATATATTGACATCCATCGCCCTTATTATGGAATCTGGAAAAATTATCATTTCTAAAGAGTTGCATGCGAGCGAGTATCTTGAAGAGTATAGAAAAGGCTTCTTGGCATGCACAAATATTCAAGATTTTGAGCAAGAGTTTTTAGGCACGACGTCGTACTATTTAAGTTCTGTTTTATTCGAACATTGGGATTTAGAGCCATTGTATGTAAAGGTGCTGAAAAATTTGGATATTTCAAGTCAAAATGACAAAGAGATAGATGTTGTTATACAACAATATATAAATGCTATTGATGTTATCAGAACGGCTATAAATTTAAAAGAGGTTTTGACTGATCAGTCGATAAAAAAAGCTGTGCAAAAGGTTCGTGACATGAAACTTGATAGTGAACGTTTTGAAGCGGTTGCACTTAGAATAAAGAAAAAATATGAAGAATTATAAAGAGATCAATACACCATGTTATGTCTGTGAAGAGGAACTTTTAGAAAATAATTTAAAAATCCTTGACTACGTACAACAAGCAAGCGGTGCTAAAATTATTTTAGCGCTTAAAGGCTTCGCCATGTGGAGCACTTTTGACACCGTTTCAAAGTACTTAAAAGGGTGTACTTCAAGTGGACTTCATGAGGCTCGCTTGGCAAGAGAAGAGTTTTGCAAACACAATCCAAAAGCCGAGGTTCACACCTATTCACCCGCTTTTAAAGAAGAAGATATGGAGGAGATTGCGAAGATTTCCGACCATATTGTTTTCAATTCACCTGCGCAGCTTTTTAAATATAAAGATTTAGTCAAGAAAATCAATTCACATGTCGAGCTTTCTCTGCGAATAAACCCTGAAGTTTCTTCCTCTCCAAAAGATATTTATAATCCATGTGGCATTTACAGCCGTCTTGGAACTACACTTGCAAACTTCGATGAGAGCGTTTTAGAACATATTGACGGACTTAACTTTCACGCACTATGTGAGCAAAATGTAGATGCGCTTGAAGAGGTTTTAGTTGCATTTGAAGCAAAGTTTTCAAAACACTTTCAAGGGCTTAAATATATCAACTTCGGCGGCGGACATCACATTACTAAAAAAGGGTACGATGTCGAAAAACTCATACACCTTATAAAAGAGTTTCGCACGAAATATGATGTAGAAGTTTACCTTGAACCAGGTGAAGCGGTGGGTTGGCAAACTGGAGTTTTAGTGGCAGAGGTGCTTGATGTTTTTCATAACGGCATGGATGTTGCCATACTTGATAGTTCAGCAGAAGCGCACATGCCCGACACTTTGGCGATGCCTTATCGTGCAGAGGTGAGAGGAAGCGGTGAAGCGCTGGAGAAAAAATATACTTACAGACTTGGCGGAAATACCTGCCTTGCCGGTGACATTATGGGTGATTACTCTTTTGATGCACCCTTAAAGATTGGAGATAGAATTATCTTTGAAGACCAGATTCATTACACTTTTGTTAAAAATACAACCTTCAATGGAATCAAACTCCCGTCTTTAGCTATTTTGAGAAAAGATGGAACTTTAGACGTAATAAAAGAGTTCGGTTACGAAGAGTATAGAAACAAACTTTCATGAGGGTACACACTAAAACGAACGCGTCCGTTTTAGTGGCAGCGACACAAAGCAGCTCCAACCCCATGAAGCTACGAAAACAAGCGAAGTGCTTTTCGCAAAGCGAAAATGTTTCTTTAGTAAAATAAAGTTTTTCGAGAATAAACAAACAAGGAAATAGAATATGTACGAAGATAAAGAGAGATGGAATAAAAGATTTGTAGAATTTCCTATGCCTGAGAATGTTGCAAAAATCGTAGAAAAATATATCCATCATGCTCCTGTTGGGCAAGGACTTGATGTCGCATGTGGCACGGGAAGAAACACACACTTTTTAGCAGAAAAAGGTTTTTTAGTCGATGCTGTAGATTTTTCTGATTATGCACTGAGACAAATTAAAGAGATTTCTATGATTAAAAAAATAGATACGGATTTGGATAAATATAACATTACACCAAATAAGTATGACCTGATTGTCAATACGAACTACTTAAATCGCCGTTTAGTCTCTCAAATGAAAGATGCACTTAAAAGTGGCGGAGTGCTGATATTTGAGAGTTTTATAGTTGCACACGGTGAATATAAACATGAAACAATGAACTTAGATTATTTGCTAAGAAAAAATGAACTTCTTCACTCTTTTATAGGACTCGATATACTTTATTATGAAGAAAGAGACGACACAAACTTACGAGGCGAAAAAGTAAGAATTGCCTCTTTGGTTGCAAAAAAATCATAAAAAAAGAGCTTTACATATCTGTAAATAGATATGATAAAGCACTTTTTCACCTTCACGCATCAAACAAACTTCTCTAAAAAACCCAAAATTGTAAAGAAACTGTAAACGCATAGTCAAAACAATCTTGACATACTTCTTTTATACTTTTATACCAAATACAGCTAACTATGCATACGCTGTATTTGGTATTACTACACAAAAAGTAAAAAGGAAGAAAAATATGAGAAAAATACTACTCGCTTCTTTGATAGCTGTTTCATTCATTGAGGCAAAAGAGCTCAATCCTCAAATGCAGGAGTTTATGAATTCCTTGCAAGTAAAAGCAAAACAACAAAATCCGAGCTTTCAAGCATTTGATTATGCAAGAGGCGAAACGATTTTTACGACTCAAATGATGGGCAAAAATGGCACTTTAATCTCTTGCGTTTCCTGTCATACAAATGATTTGTCCAAAAATGGACGCAATGAACGTACAAATAAGGTCATAGAACCACTCTCTCCGCTTACGAATCCTACTCGTTTCACGGACGTGAAAGAGGTGCAAAAGTGGTTAAGAAGAAACTTTAAAGATGTTTATAACAGAGAAGGCACGCCACTCGAACAAGGTGATGTCGTTACGTATATTATCAATAAAAGGGACAAATCATGAGAAAAATAATTTTCGCATCGTTGCTTCTAGTTGGAAGTTTAGTTGCAGAGAGCTCTCGAAGCGGCAGAGATGTCGCGCCAGTAAGAGAGAGTTTTTATAAGGCAGAATGTGCGAGTTGTCACTTTGCCTATCAACCGGGTTTGCTGCCGAGCAAATCATGGCAAAAGCTTATGGGAAATTTGAGTAACCATTTCGGTACAGATGCTTCGCTTGAATCTGCAGACAATCAAAAAATACTCAAATATCTAATTGATAATTCGGCTGAAAAATTTACGCAATATAAAAGAAGCAAAAAAATAAATGATTCCATAGCTAGTCATGAAACACCGATTGCTATTACTCAGACGAGATATTTTATCCAAAAGCACAGAGAAATTGCTCCAAAATTTATACGGCAAAAAGAGGTCAAATCTTTAGCCAACTGCATGGCATGCCATACAACTGCCGATAAAGGTTCCTATAGTGAAAGAGATATATTCATTCCAAACTTCGGGAAATATGAAGATGACTAAAATTTATGTATGGAGTTTTTTTACAAGACTCTTTCATATTTTATTGGTCATGGGCGTGGCATTTTTATTTTTTTTCTCTGACTTTGACAATTTACTCTCTTTTCATGCTATTGTAGGGTACACCGTAGGACTCTTGTTTTTGTTTAGAATTATGTGGGGTTTTATGGATGTAAAATACTCAAAATTTAAAGATTTTAACTTTAATTTAAATGATTTAAAAGAGTATATGTTTCATATGTTTGGAGCAAAAAAAGAGTATGTAGGACATAATCCAGCCTCAAGTTATGCAATTGTTGCTATGATAGTTTTTGGGCTTTTTTCGGTTTTTAGCGGCGTTGTTGTTTATGGTACGCAAGAGGGAATGGGAATTTTCTCTTTTTTAAATTTTTCACTTTTTAAAAAGATGGATTTTTTCAAAGATGTACATGAGTTTTTCTCAAATGTTTTTATGGCTGTCATCTTTGTACACATAGCAGGTGTGGTTCTCGATAAAGTTGTACACAAATCAGATGCCGTTACGTCCTTGCTAAACGGATACAAAAGTGGTGAAGCAGAGAGTCTAAAACTCACATTTTTACAAAAACTCTTTGGCATTTTTTGGATTGCTTCCTCCGTCTTTTTATTTTTCTATCTTGTAAGCACTCCATCAAGTTTGCTCGTGGCAGATGCGAACATCGCGGTAGATTATAAACAAGAACATCCGCAATTTTATAGTGAGTGTAAAAGCTGTCATACGCTTTATCCGCCCTATCTTTTACCAAAACACTCTTGGGTGAAAATGATGGATACTTTAGAAAATCATTTTGGCGATGATGCTTCCCTTGAAGAGGAAGATAAAATTTCTATAAGAGATTATTTAGTCAAAAATGCCGCCGAAAATGCAACAAAAGAGTCCGCTTTTCACATTTTAAAAAGTATAAAAAATACGGATATTATCGCCATTACAAAAACACCCTATTGGGAAAAAAGACATGAGCAAATAGACAAGAGCATCTTCGCAAGTAAAGAAGTAGCGGCAAAGTCAAACTGTAAAGCTTGTCATGGAAATATAGAACAAGGGTTATTAAATGATAAAGATATTAAAATACCCCAAATGGCAAAAGGATGAAAACTATGAGATTGTTCCTGCTGTTTTTTTTACTGACGAGTCTTTTTGCAGAAAATCATAAATCTCATAATGAGCACCATATCAACAAAGAACTCTCCCATCTTAAACTCTCAAGAGAACAAAAAACAGAGGTAAAAATACTTTTAAAAGAGTTTAGAAAAGAGTTAAAAGCGTTTAAAGTGTTGAAAGAAGAGATACAAAAAAAGCAAAAAGAGCTTTTTTTGAAAGACTCTTTTGAAGGCAAAGAGTTTGATGTGCTAAACCATCTTTTGGACACTAAAGCGCATACAATAGAGAACAGTTTTTTAAAGAAAATACATCTTATTTTAACCATAGAGCAGAGAAAAAAGTTTATGGATTATTTTGATGATTGGAAAGTAGAATAATGCAAGAAATTTTGCTTATAGAAGATGATTTGGATATGCAGACACTTATTGGAGATTATCTTCAAAACTATGACTTTTTGGTGAAAGCTTTTGACAAACCTAAAGAGGCCCTTTTGCACCTTGAGCAACATAAAGAGAACTATTCTTTAGTTGTTCTTGATTTGATGTTGCCTCAAATGGATGGGTTTGATGTATGTAAAAAAATAAGAGAACTCTCAAATATCCCCATCATCATCTCTTCGGCTCGCGGTGAAATGAGTGACAAAATACTTGGGTTTAACTTTGGTGCTGATGATTATTTGGCAAAACCTTATGAGCCAAGAGAGTTGGTTTTACGCATAAATGCAATATTGAGAAGAAGCACGAAAAAGAGTAAAAAAGTAGGGGACTTTGAAATAGATGAAGCAAATATGGAGATAAAAGTAGAAGGTTTGTTGCTTGATTTGACAAAAATTGAGTATGACATACTGCATCTGTTTTTGCAAAATAGTGATAAAGTCCTCTCAAGAGAGTCTATCTCAAACGCTGTGAGCGGCATAGAATACAACTCCAAAGAGAGAACTATTGATATGCACATAAGCAACCTAAGGCAAAAGTTAGGTGATGACCCTAAAGACCCTCAGTACATTAAGTCTGTATGGGGCATTGGTTATAAATTTATAGGTTGAAATATGTCAATAATTCATAAGGTTATTTTTCTTTTTATCATCAGTTTTTCTCTTATGATATTTGTGTCCTATAAGACCAATAAATTGACACAAAGTACGATAGAGAAGCTTTTAAAAGAGAAATATATTCAAGTCTCAGACGAACTTTTTACCTATTTGTCTAACAATGACACGACAAATCTGCAAAAAAAATTGACAGAACTCAACTTTAAAATCATCGAAGATAAAAAACACTATTTTGATTCCTCGAGAGTACTTTATAAATACGAAACAGAACTCTCAACCATCAAAATTTTAAAACATGAAGACGATACGTATTTACTGTATATGCACTATCTTGACGATGAACTTTTGGTGATGGATGGTTCGCAGAATGCAATTTTTAAAGATAAAGAGTTTCTAAATGCTATGATTTTAGCGGACATCATGATTTTAATCATTTTATGTTTAATCATTTTAAAAATGATTTATCCCCTTAAAGAGATTTCAAAAAGTATCAAAAAATTTGGAGATGGAAACTATGGCTTACGAATAAAAGCAGTGAGTAATGATGAGATAGGCGAAGTCTCGAAAACTTTTAATGCTATGGCTTTAAATATTGAAGAGTTGATTACATCAAGACAAAGATTGCTCAGAGACATAGGACATGAACTCAAAACACCAATCTCAAAATCGAAGTTGGCAATAGAGATGATTGAAGAGAGCAAATACAAAAAAATACTCAAAAAAGCACTCTCTCAGATGGATGAAATGACAAACGAACTTTTGTATATAGAAAAACTAAGTGCAAATCAACACAAGTTAAACTTTAAAAAATTCAACTGTGAAACACTCATCAGCGAGTCACTCTCAAAACTTTTTATAGAAGATGAAACAAGTGTGGAGGTACTTATAGAGTCAAACTTTGAAATGTATGCAGACCTAAGTTACCTCTCAATCGCACTCAAAAACTTAATCGACAATGGACTGAAATACACGACACAAAAACCCATTTTTATCATTGCAAAAGATAAGAAGATAGTGGTTGAGAGTAAAGGTGAAAAGATAGATAAGCCACTTGAATTTTATTGTGAGGCTTTTACACAAGGGGATCATTCAAGGTCAAGTGAAGGATATGGTTTGGGACTGAGTTTAGTTAAAAGAATTTTAGAAAAACACAAGTTTACACTTTCGTATCAATACAATGATGGATGGAACCTGTTTGCAATCCATATGGAGGCTTAAATCCCTTCAAGCAAAACAATCCAAAGTCTGTTTATTTCTTTATCGCTAAGAAAAAGGCTTGATTTATTCTCAAAAAGCTCTTTAAAAGCTTCTTGAGAGATGCTGAGTGTGTGTGTACACGCTTCATGGGTGGGTAAAAATGCACGGATAAGCGATACTTTGTCATGAATTGTCCCAGAGCATAAAAAACAGTTGGGCTCATGATGGAGTCTTCCCTCATGTTCTAAAAGTCGCACATAAGCCTCTATAGCGACTCTTTTTGGATTTTGTTTATTCCACTCTTTTGAGGCTTTTTCAATGAGGTCAAAATAAAATGGACCTGGCTCCTCGGCATCTTTGAGATGTTTATAAAAAAGGGCCAGAAAATCTTGCCATAATCGTAGAAGTTTATAATCATTTATCCAACTAAAACCTATATGGATAACATCTTTAAGTCTAGAAATGGTCGCTTTTGCTGATTCTTCTTTTTCATAGTCTATTTTAAAACCAAGATTGATAGTCCCATGCCTTGCACCATAAAATCTATAAAGAGTATCTAAGCTTTTTCTTGATACGATAGTGACTATTAAATCTTCATCTTTAACTTTGTTGAGATTGATGATATAACCTTGCATCCACTTGCTTCTTTTATACACAAAATTAAAATCTTTTTTGCAAATATTTTTGATATTATACTTTTTTAAACCTTTAAACAGTAAAATTAAACCACTTTGTCTAAATAGACTAAGTTAGTTTAAAAAAAGCTTAAATGGGCAATGAAATAGCATCCAATTTATATATTTTAGGAGTGAAAATGATTGAACATCATGATTTATTAAGATCATTTAGAGATAACTGCGGTTTTGGTCTTGTCGCAAATATTAAGAACAAAGCGTCATACAAGGTTTTAGATGATGCAGTAACTGCGCTAGAGAGAATGATGCACCGTGGAGCTGTTGCGGCAGATGGAAAAACAGGCGATGGAAGTGGACTTTTACTCTCTATGCCAGAATCTTTTATGAGAAAAGAAGCGCTTAAGCAAGGGGTTGAACTCTCAAAACAGTTTGCAATTGCGTCTGTCTTTACAAGAAACAGAGAACATTTAAATATTTTAGAGGAAATCTGCAGTCGTAATGACTTGAAAATTGTGCTTAAAAGAGATGTTCCAACTGACAACAATGCTCTTGGTGAACAAGCACTAGAATCTTTACCTGAAATAGTGCAGCTTTTTATAGTTCCAAATTCTATCATGGCTACAAATCGCTTCGACGCACTTTTATATCTTTCTCGAAAAGAGTGTGAGCATGCTTTAGTCAAAGATGCAGATTTTTATATCGCATCAATGAGTTCAAAAGTTCTTTCTTATAAGGGACTTATCATGCCCACTCACATCAAAGAGTTTTACAAAGACCTTCAAGATGAAAACTTTAAAATCTCTTTTTCATTATTTCATCAAAGATTTTCTACAAATACTTTGCCAAAGTGGAAGTTGGCGCAACCGTTTCGTGCAGTGGCTCATAATGGTGAGATTAACTCGGTTGAGGGAAATCGCATCAATGTCGAGATAAAATCTGAATCCATTCGAAGTGAAGTTTTTACATCTGAGGAGATTCAAAGAATTTTGCCTATTTTACAGCTCAATGTTTCTGATAGTGCATCGGCAGATAATTTTTTAGAGTTTTTAATCGTCAACGGGATGGATTTTTTTAAAGCTGTTCGTGCCGTTATCCCTTCGGCTTGGCAAAATGCTCCACATATGGATCCAGAGTTGCGTGCATTTTATGAGTATCATTCAACTGTTTTTGAAGCATGGGATGGTCCTGCGGCGTTTTCTGTAACAGATGGTCGCTACATCGGATGTGTGCTTGATAGAAATGGTTTGCGTCCTTCAAAATATATCATCACAAAAGACGACAATCTTCTCATCGCAAGTGAATATGGCGTTATTGATATCGCTGAAGAGGATATCAAAGAGAGAGGGCGACTTCAATCGGGTGAAATGCTTGGACTTGACTTGAAATTTGGAAAAATACTCAAAAATGAGCAGATTAACAATTATTTAAAAAGTTCTAATCCTTACATGAAATGGCTTAATGAGCATATGATTTATCTTCAAGAGCATGTTGAGGAGCAATATATTGCTAATTGTGAATTTAATCATGAAAATCTTATTAAAAGACAGAGATATTTTAACATCACTCAAGAGATTGTAGAGCAAGTTATTGAGCCTATGTTAAAAGAGGCAAAAGAGGCAGTCGGTTCTATGGGAGATGATACTCCCTTAGCTGCTTTTTCGACAAAACAAAGAAATTTTTCTGATTTTTTTAAACAAAAATTTGCTCAAGTAACCAATCCTCCAATTGACCCGATTCGTGAAAAAGTTGTCATGAGTTTAAATACAGGTTTTGGTGAAATTCACAATATTCTTGATGAGATTCCAACGCATGCACACCGTTTGAAATCTATTTCTCCTATCGTTACAAGAGAAAAACTAGATGTACTTAAATCATTTGGCGACAAAAAATCCCCTCGATATGAAGCGTTTTATCATAACACTACATTTTCCACGGCATATACAAAAGACTTAAAAGGTTCGCTAGAAGCATTAGTAGCAAAAATTATAGATTCTGTGAAAAATGAGGGGACAAGAATTGTTATATTAGACGATTATGAGTTTAGTGCGCAGAAGAAGATTATCCCTATGGCTATGGTTGTTGGGAGTTTGAATATCGCCCTTTTAAAAGCCAAAATACGTCATTTAGTATCTACTATAGCCGTGACAGGAGAAATTATTGATTCTCATGGTGTAGCGATTTTGTTGGGGTATGGTGCCAGTGCCGTTTATCCAAACTTACTTTTTGCCACCGTACTAAGTCATTTAGATAAATCTAAAGCTTCAAACATCGATTGTAGGGATGCTTTAAAGTCAGTTCATAGCGCTTTAAATAATGGGCTACTCAAAATTATGTCTAAAATGGGCATTTCAACAGTTGCTTCGTATCGTAATGCAGGGTTATTTGATGTTCTTGGTTTAAGCAAAAATGTTGTGAAAAACTGTTTCGCGATTTCGCATTCAGCCATTCATGGATTGGATTATGCGGACATTGATGAAAGACTTCAGGCATATCATGATGAGGCTTTTAAAGAGGATGGTTTCAATACTGTTTTTCCACTCAAAATTGGTGGATATTATAAATTTTACAATGGACAAGAGCATCATGATTTTGGTCCAGATGTCATCCACGCCATCCATGCAGTTGCAGCGAGTGGTAGCAAAAAAGATTTTGATGTCCTAAAAAATTTAGTCAATAAAAGAGGCTTAAAATTTATTCGTGATTTCTTTGAGCTTAAATCTGATAGAAAGCCTATAGATATTTCAGAAGTTGAACCTAAAGAGGCGATATTTAAAAGATTTGCCTCAGCTGCTATGAGTCTTGGTTCTATCTCTCCTGAGGCTCATGAGACGATTGCTATTGCGATGAACAGGATTGGTGCGCAGTCAAACTCAGGTGAGGGGGGTGAAGATGCTGCCCGTTTTGGCACTGAGAGAGTTTCAAAAATCAAGCAAGTCGCTTCAGGACGTTTTGGAGTCACTCCAGCTTACTTAAGAAGTGCAGAAGAGCTTCAAATTAAAGTGGCTCAAGGTGCAAAACCAGGAGAAGGTGGTCAACTTCCAGGGCATAAAGTCTCACCTCTCATCGCGAAGCTTCGTCATACGGTTCCAGGAGTCACACTTATTTCACCGCCTCCACATCATGATATCTATTCTATCGAAGATTTGGCGCAGTTGATTTTTGATTTAAAACAGGTAAATCCAAAAGCGAAAATCGCAGTTAAATTAGTCTCAACTATCGGTGTTGGTACAATTGCTGCAGGTGTTGCAAAAGCTTATGCAGATAAAATAGTTATCTCTGGAGGCGACGGCGGAACAGGAGCGGCTCCTCTTACATCTATCAAATTTGCAGGAAATCCTTGGGAGATAGGGCTCAGTGAGGCACACAATGCACTCAAAGCTAATAATCTCAGAGCTCTTGTTGAGCTTCAAACTGATGGCGGTTTAAAAACAGGACTTGATGTTGTCAAAGCTGCACTTTTAGGTGCGGAATCCTACGGATTTGGTACAGGTGTTTTGACTATTGTCGGATGTAAAATGCTTCGTATTTGTCATGTTAATAAATGTACCGTTGGAATTGCAACACAAAACGAAAAACTACGTGAAGAATTTTTTAAAGGTCATGTAGACCAAGTGATTAACTTTTTTACTCTTCTTGCGGAAGATATTCGTTCCATCATGGCAGAACTTGGTTTTAAAACGATGGAGGAGATGATTGGACGGGTAGATTTGCTCAAAGTCTTAGATGATTCATTTGCTAAAAAATTTGATTTTAGTGCCATTCTTCACCAAGAAGAGGGTGTAAATACTCAACAGCAAAAATCAAATCCTCCGTTTGATGATAATGCGTTTGAACATGATGTTTTAAAAGAAGCGTATGTTTCTATTAAACATCCTGACCAAAAAGTAAAAATTACTCGAGAGATTACGAACTTAAATAGAAGTTTTGGTGCCTTGATAAGTGGTGAAATAGCCCAATATTATGGTGATGCAGGGCTCAAATCAGACACGATACGAATCAACTTAAAAGGGACTGCAGGTCAAGCTCTGGGTGCATTTTTAATCCATGGCGTCTCTCTTTATTTAGAAGGTGTGGCAAATGACTACATCGGAAAAGGGATGCAAGGAGGGAGAATCATCATCACTTCTAAAAATCAAGGTGAGGAGTTTGGTGCTGGCGGTAACACCTGTCTCTATGGTGCTACGGGGGGTAAACTTTACATTTCTGGAAGTGTTGGAGAGAGATTTGCTGTTCGTAATTCAGGCGCTATTGCTGTGGTTGAAGGTACGGGTGATAATGCCTGTGAGTATATGACAGGAGGTATTATTGTTATACTTGGTCGCACAGGGATTAACTTTGGTGCGGGGATGACAGGAGGCATTAGTTTTGTTTATGATGCTGACCATACTTTTGTAGAAATTGTAAACCGTGAGCTTGTTGAAGCTGTTCGAATTGATACTGATGAGGGTGCAGATGCAAGACACCTTTTGAAAAAATTACTAAAAGATTATGTAGCAGAGACAGAGAGTAGAAAAGCAAAAGAATTACTTGATAACTTTAGAGTGGAGGTAAGAAATTTTTGGTTGATTCGACCTAAAAATTTAACAAAATTGCCTCTTAATCTTGAGAAGGGAGATTAATATGAGAGAATATTTAACGATAGAAAGAGTAGCAGCAAGTAAAAGACTTGTTGTTGATAGAACAAGAGACTTTGGCGAAATATATGAGATATTTGATAAAAATGACGCTACAACACAAAGTAGTAGATGTATTCAATGTGGCGATCCATTTTGTTTAAATAAATGCCCTTTACATAACTATATACCACAATGGTTGAAGTCTGTTGCAGAAAAAGATTTAGAGTTTGCATTTAGATTATCCAATGAGCCTTCCCCTTTTCCAGAAGTGATGGGGAGAGTTTGTCCGCATGATAAGCTCTGTGAAGGAGATTGTACTCTCAACGACGGGCATGGCGCTATTACTATCGGCTCAATTGAGACGCATATAACAGAAGCAGGATTTCGAGCAGGCTACAAACCACATTTTCCAGGGATAACTACAGACAAAAAAGTGGCAATCATCGGAAGTGGACCAGCTGGACTCTCTGCAGCTACCTATTTGCTTCGTAGCGGAATCGCTGTCACTATGTACGAGCGAAGTGATAGAGCAGGCGGTCTTTTGACGTATGGTATCCCAAATTTTAAACTTGATAAAAAGATAGTTGAACGGAGAGTAAAATTACTTCAAGAAGCAGGATTAAAGATAGTTCTAAACTGTGAAGTTGGAAAAGATATCTCTTTTGAAGAGATAACTGATGCTCATGATGCAATTTTTATCGGAGTTGGGGCAACAAAAGCGAAAAGTGCAGGTCTAGTTGGTGAACAAGCTCCAAATATTTACCGTGCAATAGATTACTTAACACATATTCAAAAGAAAAATTTTAAACAATCTTACGACAAAATTTATGATTTTAAAGATTTAAATGTCGTTGTTATTGGCGGTGGAGACACGGCTATGGATTGTCTTAGAACGGCAAAAAGAGAAGGGGCAAGAAGTGTCACTTGTTTGTATCGCCGAGATATTCATAACATGCCTGGCAGTAAAAAAGAGTATACAAATGCTATGGAAGAGGGTGTTGACTTTATATTTTTAGCATCTCCAAAAGAGATTGTTCTCGATGAGAGCGGTCACGCGATTGCTGTTGAAGTAGTAAAAACTACTTTAGGTTTGAAAGATGCAAGTGGTCGTCAAAAAATGGAAGAGATTAAAGGGAGTGAGTTTAGACAAAATGCAGATGTGATTATCATGTCGCTTGGTTTCACTCCAAGTATTCCATCGTTTTTGCACGAAAATGGGATTGAGACAAATAGTAAAGGTGGAATTATTATCAATGAGCAAACCCATGAGACGACAACTGCAGGTATTTATGCTGGAGGTGATTGTTCAAGAGGGGCTGATTTGGTTGTAACAGCTGTATATGATGGTCGCGAAGCAGCAAGAAGTATAGCTTCAAATCTTTTAAAGAAATAACTTCTACTTATCCGCGTCTTGTGGATAAGTGCTTCAAAAATAGCAAAATTCCTACTAAATTCTCTCAATAAAGTATAATTTTGCTATAATTTCGTCCAATTATATAACGCAAGGATACTATTTGAACCTCTTAAATCTTTTTACTAGAACCTCAGATACGAAACAACAAGCCACTAAAAGTGAAGCACCTGCCCATTGGATAAAATGTAAATCTTGCCAATCTCTCATGTACTATAAAGAGATGGAAAATCAAAATTATGTATGTCCAAAGTGTGGCTATCACATTCGTATAGGTCTTAAAGAGAGAATTGCTCTTGTAACAGATGAGGGGACTTTTGAGGAGTTTGACACAAATTTAAAGCCTGTTGATCCTTTAAAGTTTGTAGATAAGATTTCTTATGCGAAAAGGATTGAAGAGGGGACTTTGAAGACAGGCAGAAGTTCTTCTGTGGTAAGCGGTGAGTGCAAGATACTTGGAGTAAGTGCACAGTTGGTTATTTTTGATTTTGCTTTTATGGGTGGTTCTTTGGGCTCGGTTGAAGGTGAAAAAATTGTTAGAGCGGTCAACAGAGCAATTGAAAAAAAAGAAGGTCTTATCATCATTAGCGCAAGTGGTGGTGCTAGAATGCAAGAGAGTACTTTTTCATTGATGCAAATGAGTAAAACTTCAGCTGCCCTTGCAAAACTTGCCAAATGTAAACTCCCTTATATCTCTGTCTTGACAGATCCTACAATGGGTGGCGTAAGTGCCTCTTTTGCTATGCTTGGAGATATTATTATCGCAGAACCTGGCGCTCTTGTTGGATTTGCAGGGCAAAGAGTTATCAAGCAAACTATTGGGTCTGATTTGCCTGATGGTTTTCAAAAAGCAGAATTTTTACTTGAGAAAGGCTCCATAGATATGGTGGTCAATAGAAATGAGCTTAAGGCAACCCTTGCAAATATCTTAACACTCTTGAAAGTTTAAAAGTATGCGTTTGTATGCCCTTTGTGATCAAGAAATGTTGGATAAAAAGGGTATATTGTTAGAACAATTTATAGAGATAGCCAAACAAAATAACGCTGAAATCATCCAATACAGAAACAAAACAGCAGACATTGCTTTTATCAAACAACAGCTCATAAAAATTAGAAAAATTTATGAGGGGTTTTTGATTGTCAATGACGCGTATGAACTTGTCGATTTTTGTGACGGTGTTCATCTTGGTCAAGAAGATTTAAAAGCGATAGATGCAGATCCTCTCAAAGCGGTAAAAATACTAAGAAGCGTTATAAATGGAGATAAGATACTTGGTATTTCGACACATAATGAAAAAGAAGTTCTTTTAGCCAATGAGATGGATTTAAACTATATTGGTTTGGGTGCCTACAGAGATACCAAAACTAAAGATGTGAGTAGAGTTCTTGGTGCTGAGCTTGACCATTTGGCTGCAAAATCAAAACATTTTGTAGCCGCTATTGGTGGTGTTCGTCCTGAGGATACATTTAAACATGTAACGTACCATGTTATCGCAAGCGGATTGGTAACTTGAGGTGAAGATTGAGATTATATCTATCGCAAAAAAAGAACGAAGTACTTACGACCCTTTATACAAAGAGCTTGAAAAAATGATTTCTCGCTTTGCAAAAATAGAGAGTTTCGAAATTTTCCCTAAAGATGTAGCAAAATCACACACTATTTCACAAATCGCCTCAAAGCAGGCTTATACGAAGGCTCTAGAACCTTATATTGGGGGGTGTTATTGTGTTAGTTTGCACCCTGAGGGAGAAATTCTTGATAGTTTTGAATTTAGTAAGCTTTTAAATGATAAAATATCCATTAAATTTTTTGTGGGTGGAGCCTATGGCTTTGAAGAAGATTTTTTAAAAAAGAGTGACGCTGTTATAAGTTTAAGTAAATTGACTATGAGTCATAAAATAGCTAAAGTTGTTTTACTAGAGCAAATTTATAGAGGGTTTTCTTTATTGAGTAATCATCCATACCACAAATCATAATAAATGCCAGATTAAGGAAAAAAAGTGCAAGAAAGTGAATTGAAGTACTTTAAAGGTATTTTAGAGAGTCGTAAATTACAAATTATTAAAAATATTACGGGTGTCAATTGTGAGTTAGCAGAATTAAATGCATTAGAGCTCAATGATGAGGGTGACCATGCATCAGTGAATAACAACTCTATGGTTGAAAGTGCTATAGTTCGTCAACAAGAACAAGAGCTCAACGAGATAAATGTAACGCTTGGAAAAATAGCAAATGGTGATTATGGTATTTGTGAAATGTGTGAAGATGCTATCAGTTTTCAAAGATTAAAAGTTAAACCGCACGCAATCTATTGTATTGATTGTAGAGAAATAGTTGAAAAGTCAAAATAATTAAGGATTTAAAATGTACATAAAGAGGTATACAGTATTATCAATGCTATTTATCATCCTACTAGGGTGGTATGTTTATGGTTTTGTAACCCAGGAGAGCGCAAATATAGAATTGTTTGGCATTACACTCCCCTCATTGTCCATTGCTTTTTTAGTTGTTATACCTGTTTTTTTATTGTATGTAGCGAGTGTGCTTCATATCTCTTTTTACAGTATTCTTGGCAGTCTTAGACTTCGAAAAGATAGAAAAGATTATGAGAGGCTATTGGAAACTATTGTAGATATTTACCTTCAAAAAGGGAATAAGCACACTACTTTTCAAACACAAAAATATCAACTTTTAGCTACATTAATAGACAACACAACTATTGTCCCAACGCAAGAGATTCAAGCTGATACATCTCATGAAAAAATAAATACTGTTATTAAGTTGATCAATGATATTAAAGAGGGAAATGTTGTTGACCTCAGAAAGTACGCACTCTCATCGAGTAATCCTTTAGTGATTCAAAATGATAAAAATCGTTATACAAAAGGGGATATTAGTGCTGAAGATATAGTCTCTAACTCTGAGAAATATGATATCAGCATAAGTAGCCAAGCGTATAAAGATTTAGTAAAAACTTGTTCTCTAAGTACGATAAAAAAATACAAAAAACTTTTGAACAAAGAGTCTTTATTAGAAATTTTAAAAAGAGTTAATGGAGAAAAAAATACTTTAAATATCTCAAACGCAGAGTTGATTGATTTATTTAACCAATTAGATTTAACTTCTAAAGAGTTTATTCAAGCTTCTAGTGCTTTATCATCCATGATACCTGAAAAAAGAATGAAGCTTTTTGAGACGCTTAGCGAAGAGAATGAAAAAGCTATGGATGGATATTTATTTACTCTTTTTGATTTGGAGATGTTGGCTCCTGCAGATGAAATTTTAGAGAGTTCTCGACCTTCGGAATACCTAAATTTTAAATCTTACCGTGCACTCAAAGAGTGTAACAAACATTTTAATATAAATTTATTCGTTTAGTTTTATTGAAATGGGAGAAAAACTAGAGAAACTTTCTTTTGATGCCCCTCTTTATGTTTTGGCTCCTCTTGCTGGATATACAGATTTACCTTTTAGGAGTGTCGTCAAAAAATTTGGCGCAGATCTCACAGTAAGTGAGATGCTCAGTAGCGACGCTCTTGTTCATGGATCGCAAAAAACATTCCATATGATGGAAAAATCTCCCCTTGAAGACCCTTATTCTGTACAAATAGCTGGGGCAAATAGAGATGTCATTCAAAGAGCAGTAGAGATTTTAAACGAAAAAGATGGCATAGATATTATAGATTTAAATTGTGGGTGTCCCGTTCCAAAGGTAGTAGGGCATGGAAGCGGAAGTTCTCTCCTTTTAGATTTGCCTCATATGGGAAAGATTATTGCAACCATAAAAAATACATCCAATAAAAGCATGACAAGTGTTAAAGTAAGACTAGGTTTTGAGAAGAAAAATCATATTGATATTGCAAAGATTGTTGAAGATAGCGGGGCTGATTTTATTGCAGTTCATGGAAGAACTCGTGCAGGTAAATTTAAAGCAGCAGTTGATTATGAAGCGATTAAAGAGATGAAAGCGGCGGTTTCTATACCCGTAATTGCCAATGGCGATATTGACTCTTATGAAAAAGCTAAATGGGTGCTTGAATATACTGGTGCAGATGGTATCATGATAGGGCGTGGAGCAATTGGCGCACCTTGGATTTTTCATCAGTTGAAGAATAATTGTAAGGAGATAGATTTGAGTATAAGACATGCCATAATCATGGAGCACTTTGATAAGATGATAGAGTTTTACGGCTCTCATGGTGTTCCTATGTTTAGAAAGCATACCCATACGTATTCAAAAGGCTATAGTGGCGCTTCCCTCCTTAGAAACGATGTGAACCGTATCAACGACCCTCTGCAGTTTAGAGATGTGATAGATGATTTTTTTAAAAATAACGAGATAGTTTCATAATGCTTCAAATAAGTAACTCCATTCAAATCTTAGATAATTGTGATATTGCAGATAATATATTTCATTATGAATATAACACAAAGCACCTTCTCTCTTTAATTCAAAAAGGCATCGAAAGTGATGATCCCTCTTATCTTAGCTCTTTTCGCTCGTTTGAGGGTGAGGTTTTTGAAAATTTTGTTTATGAAAAACTTTTAAGATATGCTGAACAAAATGAAGAAATAGATAAATTTGTCTTAAAAGGGTATCACCAAAATAAAGTGAAAGCTTTCGCAAATACTTTATCAATCAGTGAAAAACAACAGATAGTTTATCGAACAAAAAGTAGAGAGATTAGTGAGTTTGATGCCATCATGATTACTAAACATAAAGAGCTCTATTTTGTTGAGATGACGCTTGTCAAATCCGTTCTTAAACTCCGAAAAAGACTCAGAAAGAAAAAGGCTCTTCTGGAGACAATCTTTCCTGATTATAAGATTAAAGCGCTTATTATTTTAAATGAGGGCGCTACGGGAGTCAAGCAACTTCCTGATTATTGTAAAGTTTGGTTGACAAAAGAGTTTTCTGCACAAGAAGTGCTCGCGTATATTAAAAACTCATCTTCAAAAAAATTACTTCCTATGGAAAAAATAAATTCTCCAAAAATGATTGAAGCACATACTTTGAAGCTTTTTCCATTTAGGTACTACAATACATTGTCTTGGATTACAAGGACGATACGAGCACATAAAAATCATATTATCGATATGAATTTTTTGATGAATGAAAAAGTTCAGAGATATCATGACCTCTATAATAAATTGTACGTAGGATACATGAATCTTTTTGAAGCTAGAAAAATACTCACTTTACAAGAAGAATACCCTCTTGATCAAAGAGTCGTTGTCGCTATTGAGAAAAAGCATTCAGATGAGATAACTGTTACTTACTATATACAAAAAGGGAGAAAAATCCTTTATCTTTATGCTTTTGATGAGAACGATGTCATGACGAAAGAGAAAAAAGACCCATATGGGATTACAGTGACTGAAGTCTATCATGTTAACAAAATCATGGATAGCAGTTATGAGCTCAAAGCATCTGATATTAAAACGATTGAAAACTTACTTAAAGAGGTTTACAACAAAAATTTACCGTAGTAAAGTTTTGTTATGCCTCGTATGAAATCGAGGAAGCTCTCTCTTTATAAGCGCGAAGAGGCTCTTTATTTGAATCTTTAGAGTTTAAAAAATGGTCAAGTTCTTGGTGTCTATTTTGTAAAATTGTTTCAAAATCTTCTTGCGTTACAGGTTTATTTCCCACAAATTTATCGAGTAAAATATTGTTTGTCCCAATAAGAATAAGATAGCTTTGATCTGCAAAATCAAGCATCACAACGCTATTGTCATGATTGATATTTTTTTGAAATTGAATGCTTATTGGGCTATTTGATTTCGTATCTTGAGATTTGATAGTTTTGTTCTCTTTAAATAACCATGAATTTTCTTGCTTTATTTTAGGTTGTTGTTGTTGATTGAGAGCTATTTTTCTCTTAAGAAAAAATAAAATCAAAATCCCAAGAACAAGTAAAGTGACAACAACATAATAAGCCTGCGTTGTATCACCGTCTTTTTTTGTTGGTAAAGAAGAGAGGGAGTTTGTGTTGGCGGTTTGAGTTTTTTGTGTTGTAGCTGTTTGGTTTATAAATCTTAGTCTCAAGCCATACCCATCGGATGTTTTTGAAGCTTGAAGTGAAATGCCATTGGGCACTAAAGCAGTTATTTGTGCGTAACCAGTCATGGGTGTAATAGTGAGAGATTGTAAATAATTTGAAGAGACCTCTTTTGATTTTGGTGATTCTATGGAAGCATCGTTAAGCTTGATAATGATTTTTGATTGGGAAATATTTTGTGTGATACTCCCCTCGTAAGGGGTGTCAAAGGTAATCATGATATCGACCCTGTCGCTTCTGTCATACATGTTATAGCTCAAGATTTTTGAAGCGTACATAGTCAAGGGGAGGAGGAGTAATAGGAAAAATTTAATCATAGTCTCTCTTTTGAAAGGTGGTATAAAACAGCACTGGAATCTAGAACTTCATTGATACGAATAGCAAGATTTTTTTCATAAACCATAACTTCACCTTTGCCTAATATGCGACCGTTGACATACGACTCAACACTCTCTCCAGCTGGTTTTTTAAGGTCTATTATAGAGCCTTTTTCAAGTTTAAGTATCTCAGCAACACTCAGTTCTGTTTCACCTAAATCAGCGATGAACTCTACTTCCATATCTAAAAGACCTGAGTAATTCATCCAAGATAACTCTTTATCAGCATCATAAGGAGGCTCTACATGCCCATAAACATTTTTGTTTTTTCTGATCAATTGAGTTCCTTTATGGCAATAAACATTGTATTGTTTTTGATTTTAAGAGTTTTTGCATCATCACACGGGAAATCAAAAACGTCTGATTTGAGAAAATGGGGCGTGCTTATCATGAAGGGATTTATATTTTTTTCCTCAGCAATCACTTTTGCACTTCCAACGACAAGATTTGTGATTTCAAGTGTCATATCTTTGAGCGTTTCCCCATCGCTTGTATCCTCTTCTAAAAAAAGTCTAGCAACTCTTTGCACAAAACCTCTCCCAACTGCCATATAAACTCTATATTGTTGACCTGCATGAGCATTTATATCGATATAAGCAATAAGTGTTCTCTTTTTAGGTGTTACATCATTTATTTTAGGATGTATTCGAATTTGGTGTATACAAAAATTTTCTGCAGCTTGTATGATTGTATTAAACATGATTTATACCTTAAATTTGTGTTTGATTATACTTTGTCTCTTATCAAAATAGAATTAAAAATACTTAGTGGAGAATAACTACAACTACTCTCAAGTGATATTTGAGTACAATTCGCAAAAAGTTGATGGTGAGTGCATGATTGAACTTCTCTTGCTTGGGTCTGTTGTTGGTGTTCTCTCAGGTTTTTTTGGTATTGGCGGCGGCACTGTACTTGTCCCTTTGCTCTTAATGCTAGGATTTGAAATCAAAATTGCCATTGGTATTTCTGTTGTTCAGATGGTTTTTAGTTCTATTTTTGGAAGCTATCTTAACCACAAAAAACGGACACTTGATGTAAGCATGATTGCTATTATTGGAATGGGTGGCTTTTTAGGTGCTTTTTTGAGTGGTTTTATCACTGCAGGTTTAAGTGATAGAACTTTAGAGTTGCTATTTTTGGGTTTTTCTATTTTTGCCCTTTTAAGACTTTTTTTTAAACCAAAAGAGCATCATGACCAAAGAAAAGTCCATTGGTCTTTACTTTTTTTACTTGGAATTTCTCTTGGTGCAATAGGTCTGGCAATCGGTGTAGGCGGAAGCATGATACTAGTTCCGATTTTAGTCGGATTTGTCCACATGCCAATCAAACAAGCAGTCTCTGCGGGTCTCTTTTTTGTAGTGTTTTCTTCTATCGCTGGTTTCATTTCACATATGACGGTGGGACATGTGGATTTGCAAAGCGGCATTATCATTGGAATTGCTTCACTTTTTGGTGTTTATTTGGGTATCTTTCTTAAAGACAAGGTTGATGCCCATTTACAAAGAAGATTGATAGTCATTTTTTATATAATTATCGTTTCGTATTTGACAAAAAGAATATTTTTTTAAGAGAGTCTAAAAATGAATAAAAAAGATGTAATCAAAATAACTGGTGCAAGAGAAAATAATTTAAAAAACATATCTTTAACTATTCCAAAAAATGAGTTGGTTGTTTTTACGGGTTTAAGCGGAAGTGGTAAATCTACGTTGGCTTTTGACACTCTCTATGCCGAGGGTCAAAGACGCTATATGGAGTCACTCTCTTCGTATGCAAGACAATTTTTAGACCGTGTAGGAAAGCCCGATGTGGACAAAATCGAAGGGTTGACTCCCGCGATTGCAATAGACCAAAAATCTACCTCTAAAAATCCTCGCTCAACAGTGGGAACCATCACTGAAATATATGACTATTTTCGGCTTCTTTTTGCTCGTGTTGGGGTGCAGCACTGCCATAAGTGCGGTAAAGTTATCTCTAAAATGAGCGCTTCAGATATTATCAGTGAAGTTGCCAAACTCCCACAAGGGGCGCAGCTTGTTCTTTTGGCTCCTCTTGTTCGTGAAAATAAAGGTGCTTATACTGATTTGATCGAATCGTTGGTCCAAAAAGGGTATGTAAGAGCCATGATAGATGGTGTCATGGTGCGACTTGATGAGGAGATAGAGCTCTCTAAAACTAAAAAACATACCATAAAAGTGGTCATCGACAGAGTGGTTGTCAAAGAAGAAAACAAAGAGAGAATTGCAGCCGATGTTGAGAAAGCTCTTAAAGAGAGCTACGGTGAGTTGGAGATAGATATCCTCAATCATGAAGAGTTGGGATTGGAGGAATCAAATATCCATTATTCGGAGCATAACGCCTGCTTTGATTGTAAAATAAGTTTTGACCCGCTTGAGCCTCTCTCTTTTTCGTTTAATTCGCCAAAAGGTGCTTGTAAAGAGTGTGACGGTTTAGGGCTTCGTTATGCCCTTGACCATGAGAAAATTATTGACCAAGATTTAAGTGTAGAGAGCGGTGCTGTTAAAATCGTGTATGGCTTCAATAAGGGATATTATTTTACATTTTTAAAAGGTTTTTGTGCTGCAAATGAGATAGATATTACGGTTGCCTATTGCGAATTGCCAGAACATCAAAAAAAAGCGATTTTACATGGCGGCATAGAAGAAGTTCCTTTTTTGTGGAAAGGGCATACCGTTAAACGAATATGGCCGGGAATCGTTTCAATAGCCTACGATATGTTCAAAGATGAAAAAGAGCTCTCTGATTATATGAGTGAAAAAGTTTGTAATGTTTGTAACTCTCATAGACTCAAACAAGAGTCGTTGGCAGTGAGAGTCGGTGGGAGAAAAATTGCAGAACTTTTAGATATGCCTATCAATAAAACCTATGAATGGTTTAAAGATGAGTCCAATTTTGCCTCCATGAATGCCCAAAATACGCAAGTATCACAGCCTATTTTGAATGAGATACGAGAGCGGTTATATTTTTTGTTTGATGTGGGTTTGGGCTACATCACTTTAGGGCGTGATGCAAGAACTATCAGTGGCGGCGAAGCACAGAGGATTCGCATCGCTTCACAAATCGGTAGCGGTTTAACAGGTGTTTTGTATGTTTTAGATGAGCCGAGTATCGGTTTGCATGAGCGAGATACTCTCAAACTTATCCGAACGCTCAGAAGTTTGCAGGAAAAAGGCAACAGTGTTATCGTTGTTGAACATGACAAAGAGACGATTGAAAATGCAGATTTTATCGTGGACATCGGTCCAGGTGCGGGAAAATTTGGCGGAGAGGTTGTCTTCAGCGGAACGCTAGAGCAGCTTAAAAAAGCTAAAACTCTCACTTCTGATTATCTGTATGGAAGAAAAAAGATAGAGTATTTTTACAGACGACCGCAAGAGAAATATATTGAAATTAAAAACGTTACGCTTAACAATATTCATAGTCTTAGTGCAAAAATTCCTTTAAATAATTTTGTCTGCATCACTGGCGTGAGTGGGAGTGGAAAAAGTTCACTGATACTTCAAACGCTTTTACCAACAGCAAGAGAGTTACTTAACCATGCAAGAAAAGTCAACAAAGTAGCGGGTGTTGAAATCACTGGTTTAGAGCATGTGGACAAAGTGATTTACCTAGACCAGAGTCCAATAGGGAGAACTCCAAGGTCTAATCCTGCAACGTATACGGGAGTTATGGATGAGATACGTGATTTGTTTTCTCAAACAAAAGAGGCACAAATTCGGGGCTATACCACTTCACGTTTTAGCTTTAATGTCAAAGGGGGAAGATGTGAAAAGTGTCAAGGAGAGGGGCAGATTAAGATTGAGATGCACTTTTTGCCTGACATCATGGTCAAATGTGACGGATGTGAAGGGACTCGCTATAACAAGCAGACTCTAGAAGTGCTTTACAAGGGTAAAACAATCTCAGATGTTTTAAATATGAGCGTGGATGAAGCTTTTGAATTTTTTAAACCCATTCCTAAAATACACCAAAAGCTCAGCACCATTGTGGATGTAGGACTTGGCTATATTTCGCTTGGTCAAAATGCCGTCACACTCTCAGGTGGCGAGGCACAGCGTATCAAACTCAGCAAAGAACTCAGCCGTAAAGATACAGGCAAAACCCTTTATATCTTAGATGAACCAACGACGGGGCTTCACTTTGCAGATGTTGACAGACTAACGAATGTACTGCATAAATTTGTAGAACTTGGCAATAGCATGCTTATTATCGAGCACAATCTCGACATGATTAAAAATGCCGATTATATTATAGATATGGGACCAGAAGGGGGTTCTGGCGGCGGTCTTATCATTGCCGAGGGGACACCTGAAGAACTGGCACAAAACTATGAAAAAACTGCTTCTTACACGGGTGAGTATTTGAAAAAAGAGTTGGCATTGCATACGTCTTAAAGTAGACGCATGCGTATTTAATATTCATGTAACGCTTTAATAGGTAGAATGTTTACATGATGAAAAAAACAATTATTTTTGCTCTTATAATGTTCACTCTTTTCTTCACTGGATGTGGTGAGAATACACAAGAAAATTATAAGCCCACGGCAAGTCTTAAGAATGTTAAAATATACAAATTCGCAGTCCACCCTTATTTGAACTCAAAAAAAACGTATACTTCCTATAGACCGATTTTAGATCTCATTGAGACGCAAATCGGTGACATAAAAATTATCCTTGAGACATCTCCAACCTATGCTGATTACAATACAAAGCTTTACAGAGGGGATTTCGATATATCGTTGCCAAACCCTTTTCAAACCTATAATGCTTTGTCCTATAACTATAAAGTCTATGCAAGAATGAAGCCTGACAGTGTTTTTAGAGGTATTTTTGTTGCAAGAAAATCACTGCATCTCAAAAATCCCAAACAGCTTATAGGAAAAAAAGTAAGTTTTCCTGCTCCAACGGCTCTTGCGGCAACGATGATGCCCTTGTATTATCTTTATGAACATGGCATAGATTTAAACAAAGATATAACGCAAAAATATGTTGGTTCTCAGTACTCTTCTATACTCAATGCCTATACTTTGGACACAACAGTCGCTGCAACTTGGCCGCCTCCATGGGAGTCATGGAAAAAAGAAAACCCTAAGAAAGCTTTAGAGATGGAAGTCGTCTGGGAAACGAAGTCTCTCATAAATAACGCAATTGTTATAAAAAAAGATATGGATGAAAAATTGGCGCAAAGAATAGTTGCTATTTTGGTCAATCTCAATACAACGAAAGACGGTAAAAAACTCCTTGCAAATGCAGGTTTTGAAGGCTTTCAAAATTCTAAAGATGAAGATTTTAACGTTGTTGCAGATTTTCTAAAGAACTACGACAAAGCGATAGGCATTCCGAAATGAATCCACTCAATTTATATAAGAAATATAATCAAAGTGTAAAAATTAAACTTATTATGAGCGTTATATTGATTCATGCAGTTTTAATGGGATTTATTATGTTCGATTTGCTCCAGCGCGAATCAGCATTCATGAAAGAACAATTTTCGCAACAAGCCAGCGAAATCACCTCCATCATCGCCTCAAACTCTTCTGTCATGTTGCTTAATAATGACTTAGTCGCACTTGATGAGCTCATTGCTGATATGAAAGATACAAATCATGAGATATTTATTCTCGATAGAACAACCAAAATAAGGGCTACTACAGATAAAGAGTATTTTAACAAATATTTTAATGATACAATCAGTACGGCTATGCTTAAAAATATGCTTGATTTAAACAAGTCAAGCACGCAAATGATGCACGGCGATGTTATAGATACACTCCATGCAATCAAAATTAACGACAAAACCATAGGATACGTAAGAACACTCATCAATAACAATCACATCAATAAAGAGTTAACAATTATCACCAACAAAGGGATTCTTTATATATTTGCAGCCATTTTTTTGGGCGCTTTTTTTGCATGGCTGAGTGTCAGCAAAATCACGTTAAGACTTGAAAATATTGCCAGAGCGGCGGAGCAAATTGCCAATAAAGACTTTGACATTCAACTCGAAGAATCAAATACGAACGATGAAGTCTCCAAAATGATTCGTGCTTTTAATGTCATGAACAGCTCCATAAAAGAGTATGTCACCGAGCTGCAAAAAAGCAATGAAATAATTTTTAGAGAAAAAGAATTAGCCCAAGTAACGCTTAGCTCTATCGGAGATTGCGTCATAGTAACTGACAAGCAAGGGAGAGTTCAATTTATAAATCCTGCCGCGCAAA
>JFJP01005332.1_pt1 | contig 49002 bp, 39 predicted proteins | sample 431651 | NCBI WGS metagenome assembly JFJP01 (sample SAMN02602958, study PRJNA72255) | Microbial mat metagenome, whole genome shotgun sequencing project. | biome: fresh water; feature: sink hole; material: water; isolation source: purple microbial (photo- and chemosynthetic) mats found in... | reverse complement strand
ATGCCGAACTGCGCCCCGCAGGCCACCCGGCCAAAGCCTTGGCCGAAGTGGCTGTGGGCGTGCCGTCCAGTGTGTTGCTGTCGCGGCCCGACGTGCGCGCTGCCGAGCAGCAACTGGCGGCGGCCAACGCCAACATGGGGGCTGCACGGGCGGCGTTTTTCCCGCGTGTGTCGCTGACTGCCAGCCTGGGCTCGGCCAGCAGCGAGTTGTCGGGCCTGTTCAAAGGTGGTACCTGGGGCTGGGCCTTGGCCCCGCAGGCCTTGTTGCCCATTTTTGACGGCGGTGCCAACCAGCGAAAAAGCCATCCAGACCGCGTTCAAAGAGGTGAACGATGCGCTGGTCAGCCGCGCGTCACTCGCCGAGCAACTGCGCGCCCAGACGGCGCTGGTGGCGGCCGAAAGCGAGCGCCTGCGCCTGTCTGAACTGAGACTGCGCCAGGGTGTGAGTGGTCAGCTCGATGTCTTGGACGCCCAGCGCAGCCTGTTTGCAGCCCAGCAGGCCCTGCTGCAGGTGCAAACCGCGCAGGTGCTGAACCGGGTGGCCTTGTTCAAAGCCACCGCCGGGTTCTGACCGGGCGAGTCAACGGGGCGAAGCCGGGTTGAACCCCGGCTGCACGTTCAGCCCACCAGGCGCGTGAGCGCTTCCTGGTATTTGGCCGAGGTGTTGGCGATCACTTGCGGTTTTGTCCCAGCGCACGCCGCCCACGGTGGCGGTGTCCAGCCAGTCGCGCAAAAACTGCTTGTCGTAGCTGGGCGGGTTGCGGCCTTCCCGGTAGCTGTCGGCGGGCCAATAGCGGGAAGAGTCGGGCGTCAGCACTTCATCCATCAGCACGAGGGTGCCGTCGGTGTCCAGACCAAATTCAAACTTGGTGTCGGCAATGATGATGCCTTTGGTCAGGGCAATCTCGGCTGCGGCGCTGTACAGGCGGATGCTGATGTCGCGGATGCGGGTGGCCAGGTCCAGCCCGATCATCTCCACCGTGCGCTCGAAAGTGATGTTCTCGTCGTGCTCGCCCACTGCTGCCTTGGCAGCGGGGGTGTAGATGGGTGCAGGCAATTTGCTGGCGTTGTTCAGGCCTTCGGGCAAGGGCACACCGCACACGCTGCGGCTGGCCTGGTATTCCTGCCAGCCGCTGCCCGCCAGGTAGCCGCGCACCACGGCTTCCACGGGAATGGGTCGCAGGCGCTTGACCAGCATGGAGCGGCCCCTCACCTGCGGAACCTCGGCTGCGGTCACCACGCTTTCGGGCGCGTCACCGGTCAGGTGGATGGGGCAGATGTTCAGGCCGTTGGGCCCCAGCTTGTCGAACCAGAACAAGGCCATTTTGGTCAGCAGCTCACCTTTGCCGGGAATGGGCTCGCCCATGATCACGTCGAACGCGCTGATGCGGTCGCTGGCCACCATGAGGATGCGGTCGTCGCCCACAGCGTAGTTGTCGCGCACCTTGCCGCGCGCCAGCAGGGGCAGGGAGGTGAGAGCAGAGGTGTGCAGTGCAGCGGTCATGGCGGGGGGTAAGGGTGCGGGAAAAAGAAAAAAGGCCCGTTGAACAGTCAACGGGCCCAATACTTGAGCAAACCATTCGGACGGATTATCGCCAAGTCCGCTGGTTGCTTTGTGGGTTGATGTGCGAGAGAAAACTGGCTTCAGTTCACCACCTGGGCCAGCAGGCCCTGGCTGTATTTGGCGGCCATCACGCTCAGTGAGTCGCCTTTGATTTTGCCGCCCTGGCCCTCGCAACCGAACTCCAGGTAGCGCTGCTTGCACACGGCTTTGGCGGCTTCGCGGGCAGGCTTGAGCCATTCGCGGGCGTCGAACTTGTCGGGGTTTTCAGCCAGAAACTTGCGCACGGCACCGGTCATGGCCAGGCGGATGTCTGTGTCGATGTTGATTTTGCGCACGCCGTGTTTGATGGCTTCCTGGATCTCTTCCACCGGCACGCCATAGGTTTCTTTCATCTTGCCGCCGTACTGGTTGATGACGGCCAGCAACTCTTGCGGCACGCTGGAGCTGCCATGCATCACCAGGTGAGTGTTGGGAATGCGGGCGTGGATTTCTTTCACGCGGCTGATGGCCAAGATGTCGCCCGTGGGCTTACGGCTGAACTTGTACGCGCCATGGCTGGTGCCAATGGCGATGGCCAGTGCGTCGAGCTGCGTGGCCTTGACGAACACGGCGGCTTCTTCGGGGTCGGTCAGCATTTGGCTGTGGTCCAGCTTGCCCACGGCACCCACACCGTCTTCTTCACCTGCATCACCGGTTTCCAGGTTGCCCAGGCAGCCCAGCTCGCCTTCTACCGTCGCGCCGATTTTGTGCGCCATGGCCACGACTTTTTGGGTGACATCCACGTTGTATTCGAACGATGCCGGGGTTTTGCCGTCGGACATCAGCGAGCCATCCATCATCACCGAGCCAAAACCCAGGTTCAGCGCGCCCTGGCAGATCTCAGGGCTGGTGCCATGGTCCTGGTGCATCACCAGGGGAATGTGGGGGTAGGCCTCGCAAGCGGCCTGGATCAGGTACTTGATGAAATGTTCGCCCGCGTACTTGCGTGCACCGGCGCTGGCTTGCAGGATGACGGGTGCACCCACCTCGTCGGCGGCCGCCATGACGGCCTGCACCTGCTCCAGGTTGTTGACGTTGAATGCCGGAATGCCGTAACCGTTGACCGCCGCGTGGTCGAGCAGTTCGCGCATGGAAACAAGTGCCATGAAAATCCCCCAAAAAAAGTTGGTAACCGGTTGGTAACCAGTCGGATTTTAATGACGCAGGCCTTGCAGCCGCTTGACAGCAAGGGTCAGTCGGCGCGGCAAATCTTCAGCATGTTGGTGCCGCCGGGGGCACCCATGGGTTCGCCGCAGGTGATGGCGTACAAGTCGCCGCTGGCCAGACCGCCTTTGCCCTTGAGGCGCGCTTCGGCTTGTTTCAGGGCGGTGTCCCGGTCACTGCTGGTGTCCATCAGCAGGGGACGCACATTGCGGTACAGCGCCATCTTGCGCTGGCTGGCTTGGGTGGCGGTCAGGGCGTAAATGGGCATGCCCACGTTGTGACGACTCATCCACAGCGCGGTGGAGCCTGATTCGGTCAGCGCCACAATGGCCTTGGCGCCGAGGTGGTACGCCGTGAACAGCGCACCCATGGCAATGGACTGGTCGATGCGGCCAAAGGTTTTGCCCACGAACGACGCATCCAGATTGTGGTCGCTCGCATGTTCGGCCATCTGGCAGATGTTGGCCATTTCCTTCACGGTTTCCAGCGGGAATTTGCCGGCAGCCGTCTCGCGCGGGTCGGCACGGGGGCCAGAATCATGCTTTCCATCATCTGTGTGGCGGTGATGGCCACTTTGTCGTGCTCACGTGCCAGCTTGATCATGCGTTTTTGCAACGCGGGTACAGCGGCGTTACCGACTTCGACGGCCAAGTCGCCGCGCGCCACCATGATGCCGTCGCTGGCGCGCAGGATGTTTTCGAGCTCAGGGATGGCCTCGGCGCGTTCGATCTTGGCAATCAGCCCGGCTCGGTGTCCGTCCGGCGCAGCCACATTGCACAACTGGCGGGCCAGTTCCATGTCAGTGGCGTTTTTGGGAAAGCTCACGGCCACATAGTCAGCCCGCAGCGCCATGGCGGTTTTGATGTCCTCCATGTCTTTGCCGGTCAGGGCGGGGGCTGTCAGGCCGCCACCCTGTTTGTTGATGCCTTTGTTGTTGGACAGTTCGCCGCCCATCACCAACGGCCTCCACTTTCATCACGATCAGGCCATCGTTGAGCAGCAGCATGTCGCCGGGCTTCACGTCTCGGGGCAGCTCTTTGTAGTCCAGCCCCACGCCGTGTTCATCCCCCAACTCGGTGCGAGCAGCGTCCAGCACAAAGGCCGCGCCGTTCTCCAGCATGACCTTGCCTTCGGCAAATTTGCCCACGCGGATTTTCGGGCCTTGCAGGTCGGCCATGATGGCCACTTCGGTGCCGGCGCGCTGTGCCGCATCACGCACCATGTTGGCCCGGTTGATGTGGTCCTGTGCGGTGCCATGAGAGAAGTTCAGGCGCACCACGTTCACACCGGCGCGGATCATCGCCTCCAGGATTTCGGGCGAGTTGGACGCAGGGCCCAGGGTGGCAACAATTTTGGTGGCGCGTGGCATGTGTGTCTCCGTTTGATGTTGTGGGTGGAGCTCTCCACCCGACGTTATAGATGTAACTTCGTTTCAATTATCGGTTTGATTCGTTACTGATGAGTTACGAATCGGCGCACCCCTGTGGTCTGCAATGTCAAAATGTGGCACCAAGACAGAAGCACTCTCTTGCAGACTCCCTTATCGACAAGGATTTTCATGACCACCCCCGGACCTGCTGATACCCTGGACACAGCGGCACTGAACGATCTCAAAGACATGCTGGGTGACGCTCTGGCCGAAATCGCCGACAGCTTTCTGGAAGGGCTCGACGGCGAGGTCATGGCCATTCAGCAAGCCTTGGGGGCAGACAAGCTGGCCGTGCGTGCAGCAGCGCACTCGCTCAAGGGCAGTGCTGGCAACATGGGCGCGCGTGTACTGGCTGCGCTGGCGTCATCCATTGAAAAAGCCGCTGCCGATGGCGACATGGCCCGATGTACCGAGCTGTCGGTTGGTTTGCCCGAAGCCGCTGCACAAGCCAGAGCTGCATTGCGCAGCCCTGAGCGAGGCGCGCTGATCTCGGTGGGTTGAATCAGGCTTTCCCTGCGCTGAACTGCCGGAGTTTCGCCTCGATGTCTGCAGACGGAATCGGCTTGCTGATGAAGTAACCCTGGATCTCCGTTGCCCCCAGGGCTTCCATGAAGTCGCACTGGCGCTGGGTTTCAACCCCTTCGGCAATGGTGGTGAGTTGTAGGGACTGGGCGATGGCGGTGATGGCACGGATGATGGCGCGATCGGCCTCGGCTTCGGTCACACGTTTCACAAAGGCACGGTCGATCTTGATGGTGTCGATGGGAAACTGCAGCAGGTATTCCAGAGATGAGTGGCCAATACCGAAATCGTCAATGGCCACTTTGAACCCCAGCTTGCGCAGGCTGGTCAGGAGTTCGATGGCCCGATCCGGGTTTTGCATCGCCAGGCTCTCGGTGATTTCCAGCTCGATCAGGTGCGGCTCTACCTGCGCACGGTTGACCGCATCCAGAATGAGGTCGTGCAGATCGCTGCCCAGAAATTGTCGCGGCGAGAGGTTGACTGCCACCCGCAAGGGGGTGCCCGCATCTGCCCAGACTTTGGCCTGTCGGCAGGCTTCGTTCAGAACCCACGCCCCTACTTCATGGATAAGCCCCATGTCTTCCAGCAGTGGAATGAACTGTGCGGGAGACACCATGCCTCGCGTGGGATGGTTCCAGCGCAGCAGAGATTCCACCCCGACGATGGAGCCGGTGCGCAAGGCCAGTTGCGGCTGGTAGTGCAGTTCAAACTGGCCGCTTTGCAAGGCACGCCGGAGGTCCAGCTCCACGTCGAGCGATCCGAATGAGCGGTTGACCTCAAGGTTGCCCCCGGTTTTGGCGGTCTTGAAGCCAGAGGCACGGGCGTGCTGTTGCGCGTCTTTGGCGAGGGTCAGCAGTTGTTCGGCTTCGTGCCCGTGTTGTGGGCCCAGGGCGAGCCCGGCGCACACCGAGACAAAAATTTCCTGCCCGTAAATGGAAAAGGGGTTGTCCAGCGCGAGGAGGATGCGCTCCAGCTTGTCTTCTGCGTCCTGCTCATCGGCACCGCGCAAGGCCAGCGCAAACTCATCGCCACCCACACGTGCCAAGCCAACGTAGCCAGTGGACATCGATTTGATGCGTTGTGCCACCTGAACCAGAAGGGCATCGCCCGCGGCCTCGCCCAGAGCGTCATTCACGCGGTGGAAGCGCGCCAGATCTATCCAGCAAACCATGACGACGTCGTTGCCCAGGTCGAGGCTGGTCAGCACCTCGCGCACTTGGCGCACAAACATGCGCCGGTTGGCCAGGCCGGTGAGTTCATCGTGCAAGGCCAGGTAGTCGACCAGCGCCTGTGTGCGGCGTGAATCTGTCACGTTCTGGAAGGCACCAAACACGCGCACGGGTTGCCCCACCTCGGTCTCGTCGGCACGCTCACCGGTCATGGTGATGATGCGTTCGGCCGACGTGGCCTTTTCGGGCAGCCGGAACTCAATGTCCATCTTGCCAGCCGCAAAGCCGAGGGCTGCGAACGACTGGCGAACACGCAGGCGGTCGCCCGGGTGCACGAGTTGCAACAGGGCACCCAGTGTGTCGGGCACGTCGTTTTCCAGCCCCAGCAAGGTGGATCCGTCTTCTGACCATTCGAGCTTGTCGGAATCAACGGTCCATTCCCAGAAGCCCAAACCTGCGATGCGGCGCGCCGATGCCTGGCGCTGGCGGGTGCCACGCACCTCGCGGTTGAGTTCGCTGCTGCGCAAGGCATAGCGAACGCGCTGTGCGAGCAGCGGAAAGTTGATGGGTTTGGTGATGAAATCGGTGGCCCCGGCGGTGAAAGCCCGCTCTATGGACTCCAGGTCTTCGCTGCCGGTGAGCATGATGATGGGCGTGACATCGTGGTCCACCCGCCGTATCTGCGCGCAGGCTTCAAATCCGTCGACGCCAGGCATTTGCACGTCCATCAGCACCAGATCCGGGCGGTGCTGGGTGAAGGCCTCCACGCCCAGCGCGCCGTTTTCAGCGACCAGAACACGGTAGCCCTGTTTGCCCAGCACGGCCTGCACCAGCTTGCGGGTGGTGGGGTCGTCGTCAACGGCCAGCAATGTCAGTGAGGCAGGCGTGTGTGAACTCACGGTGGGCTTTCGTGGCGTGGGCTGTGTGCAGCTTGTGTCGGTTTTGATCAACCCGGCAGCCCATTGTAGGCAAACCTGCGGCGGTGCCGTGGCCCTGTGGCTCATGTCTGAGGCAAAGGCTCTGGGGTGTGACGCACTTCACGTGGCGCCGACATGACTTCCAATGAAAATATGCAGCATATTGGCTCTCCTCACTTATTCAGCAAGAATTTTGTGCTGCGTATTTGTTTGTCTGAAGAAGTGCCACATCATGGCCCCGAGTGTCCAGCACAGCCATGCTGTCCACAAAGTGTGGCTCATGAAGTGTGCGCCCCTCAGTTGCTGGCTGAGTCCCAACACTGCGCCAGCGGCCAGGGCTACCCACATCCAGCGCTGGGCCAACGCGGGGTGCCTGGCTTTCAGCCAGAAGTGCGCTGTCACGAAGGCAAACCCAGTGGAGGCGTGACCGGCCGGAAAACAGTGGCCTGGCCCCCCGTCCCGCTGTCCCCACAACCAGTGCGATATATGCTGGGCGCTGCCACCAAAAACCTCCAGGTCCCAAGGGCAACTGGTGTGGCTGATCCCTTTGAGCACTACCACCACCAACAGTGCCACCCAAATACTGCCTGCCCACCCTCTCCGCTCACGAGTGGAGAGGGACTTGAATGGACTCACAGGCCAGATGGCCAGCAGCGTGACGGCCCACAACACCACCCAGCCCAGGGTTCTCGCAGCCTCATGGAAAACGTTTGTCAGCAGCGGGTGAAACTGCCAAGGGAAACCGGAGGCGTGGCCTACCAGTTGGGCCAGCGGCAGGTCGAGGCCAGAGGCGTCCCACACCAGCACAGCCGCCAGGCCCAACAGTACCGTGGTCCAGGGGAAAGCGGTCGAGGCCGCTGGCCTTTCAGCGGGCACAGCCATGGAACAGATCTCGCGCGGGTTGATAGGCGCTGGTGGACACATCCATCAAGCCCAGCACGCTGTGGAACAGGTTGTCGTGCGTGAGGGGCTCCTGGGTGCGGCCTGCCAGACAGCTCGATGTGACCCCCGTCCGCCTTTGCATGTCGGGTGACAACCAGGTGAGCATGGGCACGTGCTTTTGTTCGACCGGTGCCAAGGCGTAGGGCAGGCCGTGCAGATACAGGTTGTTTTCGCCTAACGATTCGCCGTGGTCTGACACATACAGCAGCGCAGTGCTGGCAGCCTGCTGCTTCAGCCATGCCACGGTTTGGGCCAGCACATGGTCTGTGTACCTGATGGAGTTGTCATAGGTATTGACCAGTGCCTCGCGGCTGCAATCTTGCAAAGCGTTGCTTTGGCACTCCGGCTGGAACGCCGTGAATTGCGTGGGCGAGCGACGGTGGTAAGCCGGGCCGTGGCTGCCCATCTGGTGCAGAACCACCACGACACCTTTGCCCTTGCGTTCGGTGGGCATGGCGGCCAGCTGGCGCTCCATTTCGCCGAGCATGACGGCGTCAAGGCATTCGCCTTGGGCGCACAGCGAGGGCTCTTTCAGCTCACGGGTCGTGACATTGGGGACCCTGTCGCACACGCCTTTGCAGCCAGACTGGTTGTCAATCCAGACCACACCCAGACCTGCACGGTGCAACACATCCAACAGATTTTCGTGCCGGTCATCACTGGCCTCAAATGCTGCTTTGCCCAGATGGGAAAACATGCAGGGGACCGATGCCTGTGTGTTGGTGCCGCAGGAGCGCACGTTGGCAAAGTAGGTGAGGTTGCCTTCGGCCTGAAGGGCACGCAATTCGGGTGTGGTGTCGCGTGCGTAGCCACCCAGACCAAAGTTGGCGGCACGGGCCGTTTCGCCTACCACCAGCACCAGCCAAGGCGCATGTGTTTGTCCGGTGTAGCTCGCGCCCAGCGTGGCATCTTCGCCCACTGCCAGTAAGGGCCGTTGGCTGCGGGGAACGGTGTCGGCCGCGGTTTTGCCCAAGGCATACACGCTGTTGAGCGGGTTGATGAGGTAGCGCACATGCTTGTGGTTGCGCATCAGCGAAGCGAAATCCTGGAACATCAGCATCAGCACACCGCCGGCCACCACCACGCTGCCGACCAGCAACGCAGCGTTGCCGCCCAACCGCCGTTGCCAGCTGGCGGGGCGAATGGTTTGGCGCCACAGCCACCACACTGGCAACAGCCCTACGCCCACCAGCGTGACAAACAAACCGGGTGACAGCAGGTCGCGAACCTCGCGCACGTCGGTGTGAAGCACGTTGGTGATCATGGTCGGGTCGATCACGGCTGAATAGGCCCACATGAAGTGGGTGGCCGCTGCGGCCATCAGCAGCAACACGGTGGCCACCGGCTTGAGCACACGCGGCCACGCCAGCAGGCTCAACAATGCCGACAGGATCGCCGCCACCCACACACCAAAACCCAGGCTGAACAACAGGCCGCGGGTACCGGAAATTTCGGGCAGCGCCATCATTTGCCGCCACAGGGCTATGTTGCCGACGGATGCCAGCCACACGGCCAAGACGATCACCACCCCACTCGTGGCGTTTCACAAAGAGTTGTCCCAGCTGAAGCAGGGATGTGGTGCTGCGGAGGGAACTGCGCGCGGTTGGCTTGGGTTGCATGGGCGAGGTCGGGGGTGAAGGGGGCAATGCGTCTGTTGCCGCACTCAGCAGACGAGCGTACAGAGAGGGCCTTAATGGGGTCTTAACCGGGTCTTATCTCGTCGGCTGGCCAAACCAGCGCGTGTCTGCTGGTCCAGCCTGCGGTTGCGGAGCCGGACTGCAGTTGTGCACCGTGCCAACTGGCGATGCGCCAGGCCCAGGCCCAGCCCGTGCACTGCTTCGGGCCCAACGCCTGCAGCTGGTGCAACCGGAGGCGGTTTGTCGCTGACTGCCAGCACCCACATGCCTTTGTCCAGTTCCAAAGATACCAGTACCTGTGTGCCCTCTGGCGTGTGACGCAAGGCGTTGTCCACCAGATTGCGTACCGCCAGTTCCAGCAGCAAAGGGTGGCCTTGCAGTTGCCACCGGTGTGCCTCGGGGGACACTTCCAGCACCAGGTCATGACCACTCTCGTGCGCAGTCTGGGCGTGTTGCGCCAGTACACTTTTGACCAAATGGGCCACGCAAATGGGTTGCGAGCCAACTTCGCCCTGCCGTTGTGCCCGGGCGAAGGCCAGAAGCTGGGTCAGGATGTCGCCCGCATGCATGGCCTGCTGCTGCATGCGTTGTGCAGCGGCGTCCCGCGCCAACGGGTCGCCCGAACCTGTGAGGGCGTGCGCTTGTACGCTGATGGCCGTGAGAGGGGTGCGAAGTTCGTGCGCAATGTCCGAGGCAAAGGCGCGCTCTTGCTGCACCTGGGCATCGAGCCTGTCCACCAGGGAGTTGATCGCTTTCACGGCGCTGGAAAAGTCTTCAAATCGGTGTTGCCCGTCCAGACGTTCATGCTTCGCCAGATCGAGCGCGTCGATCTGTGCCGACAAACGGTTCAGCGGGGCCAGGCCCTTGCGAAGCGCCCAGGCCAGCAGCAATGCCACCAGCGGTAGCACCACCAGTGCTGGACGGGCAATGTGCTCTGCGATGTCGCGGCCCAGGGCGTTGCGCGCATCGAGGTCCACCACCGCAGTCACCCTCCGGCCAGGTGAACGTACTGGGTCGATGGCTGTGTACTGCCGCCAATGTCGGGTCGCGCCATCCACGGCCACCAGCTGCGTGTGGTAGCCCGATGTGGTGGGCACGGGCCAACCGCTGGCCAGACCGTGCGTGTCGAGTACCAGTATTCCGTCTTGCCAAACCATCACGGCCTGCGGCTGCTCGTAACCGTGTTTCTCGGGTTTGAGGCCGCCGGTTTGAGCGGGCGCAGTGACTGGCTGCAGTGTCGGCAGGCTGAGCCATAGCTGCGCGGAAGCCACCAACTGGCCATCGCTGATTTCATCGGCCTCGTGCAAGCCGGTGTAGTACGCCACGCCTGCGAGGGTGGCCCAGGTGGCCGCCATCGCTACCAGCGTCCACATCCACAGGTGGCGCCAGAGAGGCGGACGCTGTGGGGGCGATGACTGGCTCACGTGTCTGCCTCACGCGCCAGAAAGTAACCCACACCACGCACGTTCTTGATGTAGCCGTCACCCAGCTTGCGCCTCAGGTGGTGGATGTGCACCTCAATGGCGTTGCTGTCCAGCTCCTCTCCAAACCCGTATACGGCTGCTTCCAGGCGGGCCCGGTCAAGCACCTCGCCCGGGGATTGCATCAACGCCAGCAGCAGGCTGAACTCCCGTGCGCCCAGCACCACGGGTTGCCCTGCTTTCTCAACCGTGCGGGTGGCAGGGTTGAGAGAGACCTCACCGTGGATGATGAGTGGGCTTGCCCGGCCAGCGGCGCGGCGCATGGCCACGCGCAGGCGGGCCAGGAGTTCGTTCACGTCGAAGGGCTTGGTCAGATAGTCGTCTGCGCCGCCGTCCAGGCCAGTGATGCGGTCGGGAACCGCGTCGCGCGCCGTCATGATGAGCACGGGCAGGTCGGGTCTGGGCAGTTCGGGGTTTCCGCCGTGAAGCACGCCTGCGGTGCGTACGCGGATTTTGCGCAGCAGGCCTAAACCGTCTCCGTCAGGCAGGGTGAGATCGAGCAGCACGGCATCGAAGGGCTCACACGTCAGCACGGCCCAAGCCTGGGCCAGCGTAGACGCACAGTCCACCGCGTGCCCGGCTTGCTTGAGGGCTGCTTGCAGGCCCGTGGCAATGCCTGGATCGTCTTCTACCAACAGCAGCCGCATGGCTTACCACCCCAGCCCAAGGCGCAGCGGCAGGTACACCGCCATGCCCACCACGATGGTGCCCAGCACGCCGCGCTGTTTGAAAAACCAGGCCGACCCGGCGATCACCGCGAACACCCGCGCGTCCTGCCAGGTGGTGATCAGCGCTCCCTGGCTCATGACCACCTCGGGGATGACCACCGCGCCCAGTGCAGCGATGGGTGCGTACTGCAGGCCGCGCTGGGCCCAGTGCGGCAGCGTCCAGGGCTTGTCTGACAGGAAAAACAGGCAACGGGTGAGCACCGTCACGACGGTGAGGCAGGCAATGGTCAGCAGCGTCCACCCATCGGTCTGGCCGAAAGTCGATGCATCAACCATGCTGCGTTGCCTCGCGGTGGCGGTCGATCAGTAGCGACAGGGCCACCGCCACGGCAATGGCGACCACGATGTTGAGCTTGAGTGGCAGCGCGAACGCGACCACCGCCGCCGCCCCCGAAATGGCCATGGCCACGATGCGCAGAGGCGAACTGGCCAGCGACAACATCACCCCCAGCAAGGCCAGAATGCCCGCAAAGCCTAGCCCCCATTGGGTGGGGATGGCATTGGCCAGCGCAATGCCCACCATGCTGGCCCCCATCCACGACACCCAGTTGATGCCGGTGTTGCCCGCCAGGTAGGCTTGTTGGGCCAGGAGCTCGCCAGGTGGGGTGTGTACTGTGGGTGCGTGGGGATAACGCTTGGCAAAAAAGACGTAGCTCAGGTCGGCAGTGAGGTAGCCGGTGACCAGGCGCTCTCGCAGCGACAGGTGCATGACATAGGGTCGCAAATGCGCCGAAAACACCACAAAACGCAGGTTCACGCAAAACGCGGTGGCCAGAATCACCCACAGTGGTGCCCCGGCTGCGATCAGCGGAATGGCCGCCAACTGGGCGCTGCCCGCAAACACAAACAGTGTCATGGCCACAGCCTCCAACGGGCTCATACCCGACTTGACCATGGCCACCCCGGTCATCAGCCCCCACGCGGCGATGCCGGTGGCCACGCTGGCGAGGTCGCGGACGCCCGCCCAGTAGTCGGGGTGGCGGAAATAGGCAGGCTTGAAAAACATGCGCTCAGGCCGTGGGGCCACCCAACACCATGCCGGGCACCAGTGGGCAACCGCGCAGGAAGTCTGCAGCGGGCAGGCGCTTGCCGCCGGCGCGTTGCAGGTGGGTGAGCACGAGAACGCCCTGACCAGTTTGAACACCAATGCCCAGATCGTTTATGAATAAAATATGCCCTTGTGGCTTTTTTGTATTCAATAGTTCACTATCATAATTTTCATGGATTGCAGCGCCCCACAACTTGAGTGTGTCGGCTCCCAGCGTGGTGCTGGCACCGGGGAAGGGGTCGAACGAGCGGATGCGCCGTTCAATGGTGGCGGCGCTGTTGCCCCAGTCCACCGCGCTCTCGGCCTTTTCAATTTTGTGGGCATAGGTCACGCCTTCGGCGGGTTGTGGCACGGGGCGCAGGCCTCCACAAGCGGCTAGTTCCAGCACTTCCACCATCAGCCGCCCGCCCAGATTGGCCAGGCGGTCATGCAGCGTGGCTGTGGTGTCGGTGGGGGCAATGGTCAGGGTTTCGCGCACCAGCATGTCGCCGGTATCCAACCCCGCGTCCATTTGCATGATGGTGATGCCGGTGTGGGTATCGCCCGCTTCGATGGCCCGGTGGATGGGTGCTGCACCTCTCCAGCGCGGCAGCAGCGAGGCGTGGATGTTCAGGCACCCCAGCCTCGGGAGGTCAAGCACCCATTGCGGCAAGATCAATCCATAGGCTGCCACCACGAGCACGTCAGGGGCAGCCGCCTGCAGGGCGGCTTGCGCCGCAGCAGCGTCGTCGGGGAACTTGCCGTCCAGCCGAAGGCTGTGGGGCTGGACCACGGGTATGTGGTGTTCAACGGCAAACTGCTTGACAGGCGAGGCCTGCAACTTCATGCCCCGGCCCGCCGGGCGGTCCGGCTGGGTCAGCACCAGTGGCACGTGAAAACCGGCAGCGTGCAGCCGTGCCAGCGCCGCGCTGGCGAATTCGGGCGTGCCTGCAAACGCCACGCGCAGGCTGTTTGCATGGGTAGCAGACATCAGCGCCGCCCGCCCAGGTCGTGGGCCGAGCGTTCGTCTTTCAGCTCTTTGTTCAACTTGGTTTTGATGCGGTTGCGCTTGAGCGGCGAGAGGTATTCCACAAACACCTTGCCCATCAAATGGTCGAGTTCGTGCTGGATGCACACGGCCAGCAGGCCTTCGGCCTCGATGGTCTGGGGGTTGCCGTGGCGGTCCAGCGCCTCGACGCGCACGGCCACCGAGCGCTCCACGCCGTCGTAAATGCCGGGCACTGACAGGCAACCTTCGTCGCCTTTGTGCCGTTCGGGGCTGGTCCAGACGATGGTGGGGTTGATGAGCACCAGCGGCTGGTTGTGCTCTTCACTCACGTCGATCACCACCATACGCTGGTGCACGTCTACCTGGGTGGCGGCCAGGCCTATGCCTTGGGCGTCGTACATGGTCTCCAGCATGTTGTCGATGAGCGGTTGCAGCTCAGGGCCCACAGCTGCCAAGGGCTTGGCCACTGTGTGCAAACGGGGATCGGGGTAACGCAGGATGTGCAAAATGGGCATGGCTGGCATCAAAAGCAACGGGGCCCCACACATGGAAGGGCCTGCAGGACGGATGGGATGTCGGTATTTTCGCCACTTTTGATGTTGCACCGGGTCGTGTTGGCTTCGTTGTGTTGTCCAATCCGGGGCTTACGCGCAAAATCCAAAGCCAATTTCATCCAGAGAACATGAACGCAATGCCCCGCATTCTTGCTGCCACGCCCCACACTGCGATGCGCCGTTGCGTGTCATTTTCTGAGCCTACTGCGTGTGGTGCACGCCTGTTTGCGCCAGCACGACTGGCAGTTTTGCTGGTGGCTTGCATGCTGCCCGCAGTGGTCGCTGCACAGAACTTTCCTGTCACGCCCCAGCAACGCGCCACTGCCAACCAAGTGGCCCAGGCCGGTGTTGCGCTCAGCGACCTGTCCCCCGATGCGCCCGAACGCCACACCGTGGTGCGCGGAGACACGCTGTGGGCTATTTCGGGCCTCTTTTTGCGCAGCCCCTGGCGATGGCCCGAGCTGTGGGGAATGAACCTGAACGACATCCGCAACCCGCACCGCATCTACCCCGGGCAGGTGTTGGTGCTGGACACATCCAGCGGGCGCGCATTGCTGCGGGTGGCTGGGGCCGATGGCGATGTGCCCACCGTTCGGGTGTCTCCCCGCACGCGTTACGAGGCTCTGAGTGACTCCGCCATCCCGCCCATCTCAATGCAGCTCATCGAGCCATTCCTGACCGAGGCGCAGGTCGTCAACGAAGCCGAGTTTGCCCAGGCACCGCGCTTGGTGGCCGCGCAGGAGGGCCGTGTGCTGCTCAGCCGTGGTGACCGGGCCTATGCGCGATCCCTGTTGGGTGCTGATGGTGATGGCGCGCTGACCATTGAGCGTGGCAGTCCGCGCGATTTCAGGGTGTTTCGCAGCGCAACGCCCCTGAAAGACCCCACCACAGGCGAGGTGCTGGGTTTTGAAGCGCAGTATGTTGGGCGCGTGCGTCTGGCCAGGGCCGAGCAACTCAACCAGGTGCGTGGCAAGGACGGCAAATTGGAGGCCGAAATTGTGCCGGCCACGGTGGACATCACTGCCACCAAGGAAGAAATCCGCGCGGGCGACCGCATGTTGCCCGAGCCCCCCCGGGATTTCAGCCTGTTCGTGCCCCGTGCCCCAGAGCAAGACCAGGCGGGTCAAATCGTTTCGGTATATGGCAATGCGGTCACTTACGCAGGGCAGAACCAAGTGGTGGCCATCAACCGGGGCGCCGAGCATGGCGTGGCCCCCGGCCATGTGCTGGCGGTGCTCAAAGATGGACGGCGCCTGCAAGACCGTACCGACAGCCAGCGCGCCACCATCAAGCTGCCATCAGAGCGCAACGGGCTCATGGTGGTGTTCCGCGTGTTTGAGCGTGTGTCTTACGGACTGGTGCTGCAAATCAGCGACAGCGTGAAGGTCGGCGATCGCTTCACCAATCCCTGAGCAGGGTGTCTGATGGACACCGATCCAGCTGAACTGGCCGCGTGGTTGCGTCTGCGTTTGACCCACGGTGTGGGCGACGCCAGTGCCCGCAAATTGCTGGCTGCATTCGGCCTCCCCAGCCAGATTTTTCAGCAGCCTGTTTCAGCCCTTCGCCATGTGGTCAGTGCCACGCAGGCCGATGCCTTGCTGACATTGCCTGAGGGCTTTGAGGCGCAGTGGGTACAGACCCAATCTTGGCTCGACCAAAGCCCAGCGCACTGCATGCTGACTCTGGCCGACCCAGCGTACCCGCGCGAACTCCTTGAAACGGCCGATCCTCCCTTGGTGCTCTTTTTGATGGGACGCATGGAATTGCTGCACCATCCCCAGAGACTGGCGGTGGTGGGCAGCCGCAATCCCACCCCACAAGGGGAGCAAAACGCTCACGACTTTGCCTTGGCTTTGGCTGCGGCCGGCGTGTGTGTTGTTTCCGGCCTGGCCTTGGGGGTGGATGGTGCTGCCCACAGCGGGGCGCTGGATGCTGGTGGTGCCACCATCGCCGTGGTTGGCACGGGGTTGGACAGGGTGTATCCCCGCCGCCACCTGTCTCTGGCGCACCGAATTGCGCAACACGGTCTGGTGGTGAGCGAGTTTGTGCTCGGGACCGCACCAGCAGCAGCCCATTTCCCCAAACGCAACCGCATCATCGCGGGATTGAGCCAGGGCACTCTGGTGGTGGAGGCGGCGCTGGCTTCGGGCTCACTGATCACTGCACGACTGGCGGCCGACATGGGGCGGGAGGTGTTCGCGATTCCTGGGTCTATTCACGCCACACAGTCCAAGGGTTGCCATGCGTTGATTCGCCAAGGTGCGAAGCTGGTGGAGTCTGCTCAGGATGTGCTGGAAGACTTGCGCATCGTGGCACCGTTGGCCGCAGATACAGACGTACCGACCGACGAACACGATGTGCCCCATGGTCTTGACGCAGCGCAAGCACCGCTGCTGCTGGCCATGGGGTTCGAACCCATCGGGCTCGACGCCTTGCAGGCGCGCACAGGGCTGGAAACTGCACAACTGCAGGCGCAACTGTTGGAGCTTGAGCTGGATGGCCATGTGTCCCGCGCAAACGGTGGCTTGTTTCAGCGGATGGTGCGCATTTGATCCCGTCTGCAGGGGCTGCGCTGGGTGCCTTCAGTGCAGCAGGCGTTCGGGGTTGGCCTCGAGTTTTTCAAGTGCTGCACGGGTGGCGCGCACGGTAAGGGTTTCCTGCTCGGCAGGTATCAGCAATCCAGCTTGTAGATATGCAGCCACCCGAGTGGTTTGAACCAGAAAACAACGCTGGTGCACAGTGGTGAACAAACACAACTGTCCGTGCTGGCTGCGCCAAGCAAGCTGCACTTGATTGATCGAGTTGTTGTGATCGAGCTGGAACCAACTGCCGAGCTGAAGTTCTTGCGCCCAGCCCCTGCTGGCATCCCCTGCTGCGGTTCCGCCAGTGGTGATCACTTCGATGTTAGAGGCATCCACTCCCGTGATCATTTCAATGCTTTCCTGGTCCAGCTCCAAGTCGCCTACGCCGCCTTCGGGCAGGAAGTTTTCCAGCACCGACAGATTGCGCGTGACCTCTGCCAGTTGAGCCGCCGGAATGCTGTCGGTGCGCGACATGAAGGCGTCGGCCATGATGTCGCTGAGAATCTTGATGTGTGCCTCCTGTGCGTTGTTCTCAATTCCCAGCAAGGTCATGCCTTTGCGCAAGCGCGCCAGCAAACCCGGCAACTGAGAAATGGCTTGCGCCCGCTCGGCTCGCGAGGGCTTGGCAGCGGCAGCCCACAACAGGTCACAGGCAGTTTGTTTGAGCAATACCATCTCAGTGTGTTTTGCACCCAGCTTCACGGTGGACACAGCCAACACTTCAGCCCAGATCTTGAACAGGAAGTCGCGGATCTCATCACGCACGGGCATGTCGTTGAGGAGCTTGCGTAACTCAATGGTGTATTGCACGGCAAGCGTTTCTTTTTGCTCCACTTGTTGTGCCACTGTCACGAGTTTGCCCGCAGGTCCCAGCGCCTGAAGTTGAATGGCGAGAAACTTCTGGAACTCGTCAAACACCAGTTGGAACACGCGCCGACCGGTTTCTGGATACTGCTCAATGACCTGCACAATGCGACGAACTTCAGCCTCCAATGCCTGGGCACTCACGTCAGACAGCGCTGCATCGAAACCCAGTGCACACGAGCCCATGCGGTCAATCAGCCGCCTGGCGGGATGCTGCATGGAGCTGAAAAAGTCTGGCTCGGCAAGCGCCACACGCAGGACCGGTATCTGCAGGCGGGCAAACCAGATTCGCAAAGATGCTTGGATGCGGTCTTCCGCCAGGATGGCCTGAAACATCAGCGCCACCACCTCAATGATGGCTTTCTCATCAGGCGTCCGCGCAGCCTGCTTGAGTTCGTTGCTGCGCTGGCGGACCAAGTCGGTGGCTTGCTGGACGTGGTGTACCAAGTCGCCCATCTGGCGATAGTCGACGTCGTCCCCAGCTGGACCTGCTCCACGCAAGCGGCTGTCGTTGAGGATGGTCTGCAGCCCCGGAGACGGTTGGTGTCTGACGGTGGCATCACCGGTTCCGCCGGGGCCTGCAGGCGCTCCACCTCGGTCTACCAGCAAACGCCGGATTCTGCCCATGAGTTCCTGTGCCTGGTGTCGGGCTTTGCTCCATACCTCGGTGTGCGAACCGTGCGAACGACCCATTTCGCTGAGGTGCGCAGTAGGCGCAAAAGCGGTCCCGGGTTTGCTGTCCAGCGCGGGCATTTTCAAGGTGTTGGCCGCTGTGCTGGCGTGTGATTTCGGCGCCGCGTCGTCTCCCGGGGACTTGCGCACCGTGTGCTTGAGTTGGATTTCGGGCATCACACCGTTGGTAACCAGAAAGCGATTGGCCTCTTGGTAAGCGGTTGCCATCCTGTTGCTCTGGCCGTGGTGGATGACCGAGGTGAGCATTTTCAAGTTGTCACGTGACAACCCCGCGTGCACCCACTCATCCAACATGATGCGGCCCAGCGTTTCTGGACGCACCACATCAGTGTTTTGCAATTCGGTGCGGTTCTCGGCAAACACCAATCGCTGGCGCAAATCCGTCCACGCCTGGCCCACGCCATCGTGAATGGCCAAAGCCAATTTGGAGGCCAACAATTGGTCTTCAACCGCCTCTGTGGCCATCAATTCAAGTCGGCCTGGAACTGTGTGCCCGGCCTGCGCCGCATGGCGCTGATGAAGGCTTTGCTGAAGAGCGGCACGCACGCCATCGATCCAGGTGCGCGAGAGTTGGTCGAATTCGGTCAGTGAATCACGCGCGGTTTGCATGTCACGCGCCGTAAGGGCCTTGTCCAGCTGGGTGTTCAGGTGCTCGCGCATGTCGTCGCACACTTTGGGCAACAACAGCCCCACCTGCGAGCAAAAGCGCTGGCGGGTGGCGTGTGCCACGGCAATCAATGGCGATGGAGCTGGCACAGTGGCAACACAGAATTCAAATGGACAAATGCTTCCGGGTACGTGAGCCGTCAGGCGGGATCAGGCAGAGGCGCCATGGTTGGGGTCGTCGGGGTTGCCTTCACGCTTCTCGGGTTTGATCAGGTCTTCTCGCTTGATGCCCAGCCACATGGCCACCGCAGCCGCCACAAAAATGGACGAATAAATTCCGAACAGAATACCAATGGTCAGCGCCAGTGCAAAGTAAAACAGCGTGGGACCGCCGAACAACAACATGGACAAAACCATGATCTGAGTGGAGCCGTGGGTGATGATGGTGCGGCTGATGGTGGACGTGATGGCGTGGTCGATCACTTGAACCGTGTTCATCTTGCGTTGCTTGCGGAAGGTTTCCCGTATTCGGTCAAAAATCACCACGGACTCGTTCACCGAGTAACCCAGCACAGCCAACACGGCAGCCAGAACTGGCAGCGAGAACTCCCACTGGAAAAACGCGAAGAAGCCCAGGATGATGATCACGTCATGAAGGTTGGCGATGATGGCCGACACGGCGTACTTCCACTCAAAGCGGAACGCCAAGTAAATCATGATGCCCACCACCACCAGGCTGAGAGCGGTCAGACCGTCCTGAGCCAGCTCCTTGCCCACCTGAGGTCCCACGAACTCGGTGCGACGCAAAGCCACCTCGGCGTTGTCGGCTGTCAGCGCTGTCATCAGGACTTCGCTTTGTTGGCCGGAGGTCTGACCCGCCACGGGGGGGAGCCGCACCATCACGTCGCGTGAAGTGCCGAAGTTTTGCACCATCACATCGTGGTAACCGAGCTTGGCTACCACGTCGCGCACGCGGTTCAGGTCGGCTGGTTGCTGGTAGGCCACTTCGACCACGGTGCCACCGGTGAACTCAACCGACAAGGCCAGACCCTTGGTGAACAGAAAGAACACCGCCGCCAGAAATGTGATGAAAGAGAACGCGTTGAGCACCAACGCGTGGCGCATCAGGGGTATGTCTTTGCGGATTTTGAACAGTTCCATGGTGACTCCGGATCAGTCTGCTTGGGCCACAGCCGTGGATGATTTGGCGGATGTCGTGGGCGCATCGGGCTTCCACACAGTGCCGATGGACACGCTCTTGAGCTTTTTCTGCCGTCCGTACCAAAGGTTGACCAGGCCGCGTGAGAAGAACACAGCAGAGAACATGGAGGTCAGGATGCCGATGCAGTGCACCACGGCAAACCCCCGCACCGGGCCCGAGCCGAACAACAGCAGTGCAATGCCTGCGATCAGGGTGGTGATGTTCGAGTCAAGGATGGTGCCCCATGCTCGGTCGTAACCTGCATGGATGGCGGCCTGGGGCGAAGCGCCATTGCGCAGTTCTTCGCGCACGCGCTCGTTGATCAGCACGTTGGCATCAATGGCCATGCCCAGCGCCAGTGCCATGGCGGCCATACCTGGCAGTGTGAGTGTGGCCTGCAGCATGGACAGAATGGCCACCAGCAACACCAGGTTGAACGCCAACGCCACGCTGGAGAACACGCCAAACAGCATGTAGTACAGACACATGAAGGCCGCCACCGCCAAAAAGCCCCACAACACGCTGTTGAAGCCTTTTGCAATGTTTTCGGCGCCCAGGCTGGGGCCGATGGTCCGTTCTTCGATGATGTCCATGGGCGCAGCCAGCGAGCCTGCGCGAAGCAGCAACGCGGTGTCCGAGGCTTCCGCCGTGGTCATGCTGCCGGAGATTTGCACCCTGCCACCGCCGATTTCGCCCCGAATCACGGGGGCTGTCACCACTTCGCCCTTGCCCTTTTCAAACAGCAGGATCGCCATGCGTTTGCCAACGTTGTCGCGGGTCACGTCGCGGAAGATACGGGAGCCTTTAGCGTCCAGCGTCAGGTGCACGGCGGCTTCCTGCGTCTGGCCGTCGAAGCCAGCCTGGGCGTCGGTCAGGTTTTCGCCGGTCAGCACCACCTGGCGTTTTGTGATGACGGGGCGGCCTGTGCGGTCCAGGTGGCGCTCCGAGCCAAAGGGCACGGCACCACTGCCGGATTCGGCTGCCCGGCCTTCGCTGCTTTCGTCCACCATGCGCAGTTCCAGCGTGGCCGTGCGGCCCAGGATGTCTTTGGCCTTGGCCGTGTCTTGCACGCCAGGCAGTTGCACCACGATGCGGTCTGCACCCTGTTGCTGGATGATGGGTTCGGCCACGCCGAGTTCGTTGATGCGGTTGTGCAGCGTGGTGATGTTTTGTTTCAGCGCTTGGTCCTGCACCCGGCGGGCCGCTTCGGGCTTGACGGTGAGCGTCAGGCGCACATCGGACCCGTCGGCGGCCTCGGCCACCAGCAAGTCTGCAAACTGGTCTTGCAGGACGTTTTTCGCTTGCTGGGCTGTTGCCGCGTCGCGCAACTTCAGCTCCAGTGCCTGACCGTTGCGCTGGACTCCGCCGTGGCGTATGCCCTTTTCGCGCAGCGCCATCCGCACGTCGCCTGCAAACACCTCGGCTTTTTTGGTGAGTGCGCCTTGCATGTCCACTTGAAGCAGGAAGTGCACACCACCTCGAAGGTCCAGGCCCAGGTACATCGGGTTGGCGTGAAAGGCCTGCAGCCAGGCTGGGGTGCGGGGCAGCAGGTTCAGCGCCACCGTGTGTGTGGGGTTGGCGGGGTCGGGGTTGAAGGCCTTTTCCAGTGCATCACGGGCCTTGAGTTGCGTGTCGGTATCGTTGAATCGGGCTTTGACAGAGTTGCCGTCCATCTGAATCAACGCAGATTCGATACTCTCGGTTTTCAGAACTTGCTCTACTTTTGTGAGTGTGGCAGTGTCCACTTTCAACGTGGCCTTGGCAGATGACACCTGCACGGCAGGGGCCTCGCCAAACAGGTTGGGCAAGCTGTAAATGCTGCCGACAAGCAGCATCACCAGAATGACCACGTACTTCCAGATGGGATAACGGTTCATGGAAAGGGCACCATTTTCAAAAACATCAAAGGCGGCGAGACCCCTGTGGCCCGGGTTGACTCCGGGTAGGTGTCTGCGCCGCCATTGCGACAGGCAAGAAACGGAACTTTATTTGACAGAGCCCTTGGGCAACACTTGCACCACAGCAGAGCGCTGGAACTGGATTTCAACCCCGCTGGCCACTTCCACGTGGATGTGGGTCTCGCCAAGCTTGGCAATTTTGCCCAGCATGCCACCGGCCACCACGATTTCGTCGCCTTTGGCCAGGGCTTCGACCATGGTTTTGTGCTCCTTGGCCTTTTTCATCTGAGGGCGGATCATCACGAAGTACAGCACCACAAACATCAGCACCAAAGGCAACATGCCCATCAGAGTGCTTTGGGTGTCGCCAGCGGCAGCGGTTTGGGCAAAGGCGGAAGAAATGAACACAGGGAGCTCCAGAATTGATGCGATGGCGCACGCCCGGCAGGCGCGCAAGCAACTGACAATTGTAGGCCGCCGGCCGGTTTTCAAGGCCGTTGCGGGTTTGTATGGGTACAAAGCCTCACCCCGTGTGGGGGTGGGTAAATTCTGAATGTATAGCTGACTTCATATATAGATAAAGCGCCGGATGCCAAAAAGTCATTAAATTTTGGACCCGCCGTTGCGCCACTGTATAAGCAAGCCATCCCAGCGCTGGCGAGCAGCGCGGAGGTTGCGCTCCTTCACGTGGCCAAAGCCTTTGATGGCATCCGGCACCTGGGCCAGTTCCAGCGCCAGGGCGTGGTTGGCTGGGTTCAGCCCGACCAGCAGTTCGGTCACCGTGTTGCGGTAGTCGGCCACCAACTGGCGCTCGCTGCGTCGTTCGGTGGTACGGCCAAACACGTCGAGCGCGGTGCCGCGCAGCGCTTTGAGCGGTGCCAGCAGCTTGAACGCGGTGAGCATGGCGGGGCCAAACTTCTGTTTCACCAGTTCGCCCTTGTCGTTGGTTTTGGCGATCAGCGGCGGGGCCAGGTGGTAATTCAGGCGGTAGCCTGGCTCGAACATCCCTTCCAGCTTGTCATGAAAAGCCGCCTGTGTGTGCAGGCGGGCCACTTCGTATTCGTCTTTGTAGGCCATGAGTTTGGCCAGGTTGCGTGCCACGGACTCGGTCAGGTTGGTTTTTCCCAGCGGGGCCTCTGCAGCTTGAACCTGGGCCACCAGTTGCCGATAGCTGTCGGCATAGGTCGCGTTCTGGTAGGCAGTCAACCATTCCACCCGGCGGGACACGATGTGTTCCAGCGTCTCGCGTTTGTGCAGCGTCACGGTTTGGGTGGGGGCCAGCAGCCGTTGCACAGCGGTCCAGTCGTGCGCGGCCTGGCGGCCCCACTCGAACGCAGCCTTGTTGGCATCCACCGCCACGGCATTGAGTTCAATGGCGCGCATCAAGGCCGCGCGGCTCAGGGGAATCCAGCCTTTTTGCCAGGCGTAGCCCAGCACCATGGGGTTGACATACAGCGTGTCGCCCATGAAGGCCCGGGCCATGGCTTCGGCGTTGAACAGGCCCAGGTCGTTGGGTGCCACGGCCTGCGAAATGGCTGCCACGCAGCCGTCGGACGGGTTGTCCCAACTGCCGTTCTTCACAAACGCCGCCGTCGGCGCGCTGTGGCTGTTGAGCACCACGCGCGTGCGCCCGGCTTGCAGTCGCAGCAGCGTGTCTTTGCTGGCCACCACCAGGGGGTCGCAGCCCAGCACAAGATCGGCGGCTGCCTGACCCACGCGGGTGGTGTGGATGCTGCTCTGGTCGGGGCCGATGAGCACATGGCTCCAGGTGGCGCCGCCTTTTTGTGCCAGGCCCGCCGCGTCTTGCGTGACGATGCCTTTGCCCTCCATGTGCGCGGCCACGCCCAGCAGTTGCCCGATGGTGATGACCCCCGTGCCGCCCACACCGGCCACCACCATGCCGCACACCTCCGTCAATGGTGTGCTTACGGGCTCGGGCAGTTCCGAATGGGGAAACCCCACGCCTGCACTCGCAGCTGTTTTCTTTTTGGGCTTGCCCTGCACCGTGACAAAACTCGGGCAAAACCCTTTCACGCAGCTCAGGTCTTTGTTGCAGCTGCTCTGGTTGATGGTGCGTTTGCGGCCGAATTCTGTTTCCAGCGGCTCGATGCTCAGGCAGTTGCTTTGAACGCCACAGTCGCCACAGCCTTCACACACTGCTTCGTTGATGACCACCGTGGTGTCGGGCGTGGCCAGGGTGCCGCGCTTGCGACGACGGCGCTTTTCGGTGGCGCAGGTCTGGTCGTAAATGATGGCCGTGGTGCCCGCGATTTCGCGGTACTCGCGCTGCACGCGGTCGAGTTCGTCGCGGTGGAAAACGGTCACGCCCGGCTCCAGCGCCACACCGTCGTATTTGTCGGGCTCGTCCGTGACGATGCACAGTGCTTTCACGCCTTCGGCGGTGAGGCTTTTCTGGATTTGCAGCACCGAGTGGCCCTCGGCACGTTCACCCACCTGCTGGCCACCTGTCATGGCAACGGCATCGTTGTAGAGCAGCTTGTAGGTGATGTTCACCCCGGCGGCAATGCTCTGGCGGATGGCCAGCAGGCCGCTGTGGAAGTAGGTGCCGTCGCCCAGGTTGGCGAACATGTGGGTGTCGTTGCAGAACGGCGCCTGGCCCACCCATGGCACGCCTTCACCGCCCATCTGGGTAAAGCCCACGGTCGCGCGGTCCATCCAAATGGACATGTAATGGCAACCAATACCCGCCATGGCGCGCGAGCCTTCAGGCACTTTGGTGCTGGTGTTATGCGGGCAACCCGAGCAGAACCACGGCTGGCGCTCAGCCCCGGCGGGGACGGCCAGCTTGGTCATGGCGCGGTCTTTGGCATCGAGCAGTGCCAAGTGCGCATCCATGCGGGCGGCCACGTCGTCGGGCACGCCCAGCTTTTTCAGCCGCTGATAAATGGCGCGGGCGATCAGCGCGGGTGACAGGTCGGCATTGGCGCGCAACAGGGTGTGCGCGCTGGGGTTGGGCATGCTCCATTCGCCGCCTGAGAAGTCGCCTTCCACCTCGTTGAACTTGCCCAGCACGGTGGGGCGTACATCGCTGCGCCAGTTGTACAGCTCTTCTTTCAACTGGTATTCGATGACCTGGCGTTTTTCCTCCACCACCAGAATTTCGCGCAAGCCGGTGGCGAACTCGCGGGTGGTCTGCGCTTCGAGTGGCCACACCACGCCCACTTTGTGCAGGCGCAGGCCCACACGCTGGCAGGTGGCTGTGTCCAGCCCCAGGTCGGCCAGGGCCTGGCGGGTGTCGTTGTAGGCCTTGCCGCTGGCCATGATGCCCAGGCGGTCCGCCGGGCCTTCGATGACGTTGTGATTCAGCCGGTTGGCGCGGATGTAGGCCAGCGCCGCGTACCACTTGTGGTCAAACAAGCGTGCTTCCTGGTCCAGCGGGTGGTCAGGCCAGCGGATGTGCACGCCGCCAGGCGGCATGGGGAAGTCGGGCAGGACGATCTGCACCCGCTCGGGCGACACGTCGGCGGTGGCGCTGGACTCGACGATTTCCTGGATGGTTTTCATGCCCGCCCACACACCGGCAAAGCGGCTCATGGCCAGGGCGTGCAAACCGAGGTCGAGAATTTCCTGCACGTTGGCCGGGAAAAACACAGGCAAACCGCAAGCCTTGAAGATGTGGTCGCTCTGATGCGCTGCGGTGGAGCTTTTGCTGATGTGGTCGTCGCCCGCCACCGCGAGCACGCCGCCCCAAGGGGTGGTGCCGGCCATGTTGGCGTGTTTGAACACGTCGCTGCAACGGTCCACGCCCGGGCCTTTGCCGTACCAAATGCCAAACACCCCGTCGAACTTGTTGCTGCCGGGCGGTGCAAAGCCCAGTTGCTGCGTGCCCCACAGCGCGGTGGCGGCCAACTCTTCGTTCACGCCCGGCTGGAACACGATGTTCTGTGCCTTCAGGTGTGTTGCTGCCTTTTGCAGCGCCTGGTCATACCCACCCAATGGCGAGCCCCGGTAGCCACTGATGAAGCCGCCGGTGTTTTTGCCTGCCAAGGCATCGCGCTGGCGCTGCAGCATGGGCAGCTTCACCAGCGCTTGCACGCCACTCATGAAGGCCCGCCCCCGTTCCAGGCTGTATTTGTCGTCCAGAGTGACGTCGGTCAGCGCTTGGCGAAGGTGTTCGGGCAGGGGTGCGTTCATGGTGTCTCCTTGGTCTGGGGCGAAAGTGTAGGTTGAAGGGGACGACAGGTGTTTGCGTTTCGTGCCCAAAAAATACCCCCTTGAGAAAGAAGATTTCTCCATAATCCGATTATGGAAACAATCGACAAGTTTGACCTTGCCATCCTGCAAGAACTGCAACAGGACGGTCGCCTCACCAATGCCGAGCTGGCCAGCCGTGTGGGCTTGTCGGCGGCCCCGTGCTGGCGGCGCGTGCGTGCGCTGGAGGAAGCCGGGTTCATTTTGGGCTACCGCGCCGAACTGGACCGCCGAAAAGTGGGGTTGGGCGTGTTGGCTTTTGTGCGCGTGGATGCCGAGCGCAACACTGGCGATGCCACCCGCCAGTTGGAGGAGGCCATCCGACGGCTGCCAGAGGTCATTTCGTGCCACTACATCAGCGGCAACGGCACGTTCGAGCTTCAGGTGGTGGCGCAGGATCTGGACGGTTTTTCGCGCTTTGCCCTGCACAGCCTCATCAACCTGCCGAACGTGAAAGATCTCCACACCAGCTTTTCACTGGGGGAGGTGAAGGCAGCAGGCCCACTGCCGCTGGGGCATTTGCTGCGGCCCCAACGTCCACAGACCAGCTGATGGTCAGGCCGAAGGAGGCAGTGTTTCGGGGGCCAACAACACCTTGTTGCGGCCCGTTTCCTTGGCTTTGTACAGCGCATGGTCGGCGCGTGCTAACCAGTGCCGCACCGACTGCCCCTGCAGCCTTTGTGCCACTCCTCCCGAAAGTGAGACATGTGTCTGCCGGATCAAGCCAGACCCACTGATGTGCAGGCGTATGCGCTCAGCAAGTGTCAGGGCGACCGTACCTGATGTGGGTGTGAGGACAACAAACTCCTCTCCGCCATATCGGAACAGCCGGTCGGAGGGCGACAACCGTGACTGAACTTCGTGCGCCACCCGTTTTAGGCAGGCATCCCCTATGTGGTGGCCAAAGCGGTCATTGATGGTTTTGAAATGGTCGATGTCAAGCATGATGAGTGACCAATCGCCGTCGTCTGGGTGTGCAGTCAGCTCGTCCAGGGTGTCGTCCAGCAAGCGGCGGTTTCCGATTCCGGTCAGGGCATCTTGCAGCGAGCGTGTGCGGAATTTCTGGTTGTCTGCCTGGAGCCGTGTGGCGAATATGTGCGTGAACACCACCACCAGAAGACAGGCCGCAAAAAATATGGCGGTGTCTCTGGCCTGCCCACTCTGCTGGTAGGCCAATACCGCGTGCGTGGCGCTGCCGAGCAGCGTGATGGCTGTGGCCTCCCGGGTGCGCAGCAAGAGAAAAGCGGACACCAGCACTGGAAAGGTCCACATTTTCGTTTCGCTGCCTGCCAGCGCTACCATCCCGGCGATCACTGCCATTTGCGCCACCACCACCGCAGGCATCACCCAGCGCGACACCCGCTTGAACAGCGCTGACTGATAACTCAACCAAGCCAGAGCCACCAGACAAGCCACTGCCGACAGTCCCAAGGCAGCCAGCCCATGTTGGTCATGTGCCATGCGCCACATGCTGAACGGTGTGATCACCGCCGTGGCCAGCACGCTCTGTACCCGCAACACAACCACGTCCAGGGGCTGGCCGGGCAAAAAGTGAACAGGGCGGGCTTGGGGGCTGGGGGGCATGTGGCACCTTGACGGTTCGTTCAGTGTACGGTTTGCATTCGATTTGCACGCTGGTGCTCACGCGTTACATTCTTCTCACCGCTCCAAGCCGCTTGCTGAAACCACAACACTGCAAAGTTCACTGCCACATGCGACTGACAGACTTGGCCCCCCCCATTGCGGTGGCCATCGCTTATGTGTTCACCGGGTGGCTGTCGCTCAAGATGGCCTTGCCTCCCTATTTTGTTTCACTGGTTTTTGTGCCCGCCGGTATTGCGTTGGGGGCCGCGCTGGTGTTCGGATGGCCGGTCCTCATCGGTGTGGCGCTGGGCTCCTTTGGCGTGCAATGGCTTGCCAGCGGCATGGCCGGCATCACCGGTTGGCCCTGGACGCTGCTGGTTTCACCCATTGGGGCTGCTGTGCAGGCCGGTGCCACGGCGTGGGCGGTCCGCCATTGGGTGGGCTACCCGGGCGAACTCGACAACGCCCGCCGCACGATGCTGTTCTTGGTGGTGCTGGTGCCCGCCGGGCAAATGCTCAATGCCACGCTCTCGGTCCCCGTTCTGGTGCACAGTGGTGTGATTCCCGCTGCGGACGCGTGGTTCAGCTGGTGGACCTGGTGGCAAGGTGACACCCTGGGAGCGCTGCTGTTCACGCCACTGATGCTGGCGGCGTTTGGCCAGCCTGCGCAGGCTTGGCGGCCGCGCCTGAAGACAGTGGCGCTGCCCATGCTTGCCGCACTGATGGTGGTGGGCACAGCGTTTTTCCAAATACAGCGCGCAGAGCGGGAAAACCTGGCGCAGCGGTTCGATCAGGAGTCGGGGCTCATGACCGAGCGTTTGCAGCGCCGCCTCAACGCGCAGACCGATGCCGTGATGTCCGTCACCCGCCTGATGGAATTGGTGGGCGGCAGCGACCCCGAGGAGTTCCGCCTAGCCACCAGCATCTGGTTGCAGCGGTATGGCGGCACACAGAACTTCGGCTGGAGTCCTTGGTTGCGCCATGCTGACCGGGCCCGCTTCGAGCGGGCGGCCAGTGAAGCACTGGGTGCGCCTTACACGCTGAAAAACCGCAGTGCAACCGGCGAAACTTTTTTGGCTCCGATGTCCGAACGGTACCTGCCCATTCGTTTTGTCGAACCGCTCGACACCAACAAGTCTGTGTTGGGGCTGAACATCCTGGCATTGCCGGCCACGGCGGATGCGGCGAACCGGGCCATGTCATCCCGCATGCCACAGGTGACCGACCCGATCCGTTTGGTACAGGAAACCGGTGAGCAACGCGGCGTCGTGCTTTACCAGGCAGCGCGTTATCCGCAGGTGGGTACCAACTCCCTGTCGCCCACACCGCCGATGGGCATCGTCTCCGCTGTGTTTCGGATGGACGATGTGCTGGCCTCAGCACTGGAAGGCGCCGACCCTTCTTACCTGGCCTTGTGCCTGATTGACCCGGCGGCCAACCTTCAGAACCAGCGCCTGGCGGGTGCGGACGGTTGCAGTGGCATGGACGCCAGGGCTGCGCGATTTTTCAGCTCCAAACCCGTTGAGTTCGGTGGGCGCACCTGGTTGTTTCAGGTGTCCTCTGGCCCTGCGTTTGAAAGCCACTCCCGCAGCTGGACGGCTTGGGGCGTCCTGACGGTCAGCTTGGTGGCGGTGGCGATGCTGGGCATGTTTTTGCTGGTGTTCACAGGCCAGGCCCGGCGCACCGAGCGACTGGTGGATGAGCGCACCGCCGAGTTGGCCCGCAGCAACGCCGTGTTGCAAGAGTTGGCCCATTTCGATCCCCTCACCGGGTTGGCCAACCGCACACACTGGATGCAAGAGGCGCGTGCGGCGGTAGAGGCTGCGCGTGCCGACGGAGACCGCCTGGCCGTGCTGTTTGTTGACCTCGACAACTTCAAGGATGTGAACGATGCCATGGGCCACAGCGTGGGCGATCTGTTGCTCAAGGCTGTGGCCATCCGACTCCAGAGTTGTTTGCGCTCGCGCGACCTGTTGGCCCGCCAGGGTGGGGATGAGTTTGTGGTGCTCCTGCGCTGGCTCAAAACCCGCGACGCCGCCGCCGTGGCCGCCAAAATGGTCGACGTGCTGACCGAACCGTTCAGCCTCCATGGCCAAGAGGTGCGCGTTTCTGCCAGTGTGGGTATGGATTGGTTCGAGGGTGCTGCTGACATTGACATAGAAACCCTGCTGCGCCACGCCGACATGGCTATGTACATGGCCAAAACATCCGGTCGCAACGGCTGGCGCAGTTTTTTGCCTGAGATGGACCAGTCGGTGGCCCAGCGCCTGATGGTGGAAAACGGCCTGCGTCGCGCCCTGGCTGAAAACGAACTGGTGTTGCACTACCAGCCTCAGGTGGATGCCCGCACCGGCCAACTGATGGGGGTCGAGGCTTTGGTGCGCTGGCAGCACCCCGAGCTGGGGCTGCTCATGCCCGATCGCTTCGTGCCCAATGCAGAGAGCAGTGGGCAGATCGAAGCGGTGGGCTCATGGGTGTTGCGCACAGCCTGTCGGCAGCTCCGCGAATGGGAGTCCAGGGGGTTGGGCGGCCTGGATATGGCGGTCAACGTGTCAGCGGTGGAGTTCAGCCGCCCCGGCTTCATTGCGCGTGTGCGCGAGGTGCTGGAGTCAACCGGCATGGACCCTCACCGGCTGGAGCTTGAAATCACCGAAACCGCCCTGATGCAGGCCTTGCCTGAGCTGGTGGCCCGGCTGGGTGACATATCGGCCATGGGCGTGCGCTTGGCCTTGGACGATTTCGGGACGGGCTATTCCAGCCTGGGCTACCTCAAACGCTTGCCGCTGCACTGCGTGAAGATCGACAGATCGTTTGTGAACGACCTGCCCGATGACAAAGAAGACGCGGCCATCGTTCGTGCCACCCTGTCCATGGCGCACGCGCTGGGTTTGGAGGTGGTTGCCGAAGGGGTGGAACTGCCCGAGCAACGGGACTTTTTGCGCGCCGCCGGTTGCGACCAGCTTCAGGGCTGGCTGGTGTCGCGCCCGATGGCGGCTGCAGCGTTTGAAATGTGGCGTCAGCAGCGCGTGGGTCCGGATGGTGTGGTGTTCAGCGTGGCGCCCCCGCCGGCTGGCGCGGCCACAGTGCCCATAGCATCAGTGGCTGCTTGATGCCCCCAGCCAGGGTGCCGGCTTCCTGGCCCCAGCCCACGAAATAGTCGGCACGTACCGCGCCGACGATCGCGCCCCCTGTGTCTTGCGCCATTACCAGTCGGTTCAGGGTCACAGTGGGCCCCGGTGTTGACAACCACACTGGGGTGCCATACGGGATGCTGCCCGCGTCCACCGCGACCGAGCGCCCGGGCGTGAGTGGCACGCCCTGGGCACCTTTGGGGCCGAACTGTGTCTCCATGCCACTGAGAGGCTCTTCCCGGAAAAACACGGTGCGGGGGTTGACCCACAGCATTTCGTTCACGCGTTGAGGGTTTTGGGATGCCCAGATCTTGATGGCTGGCCACGATGCATCGCGCACCGCGCGTTGGTCCAGCAGCCAGCGACCCACACTTTGATAAGGGTGACCGTTGTGTGCCGCAAAGGCCAACCTGACCGTGCGTTCACTGCCGTCAGGTTCGGTCACCACCGCGCGGCCCGAGCCCTGAATTTGCACAATGAGTGCATCTATCGGGTCGGCCAGCCAGACGATTTCGTTGCCTTGCAGTGCTGCCTGTGCCTCAGGCAGGGTTTCCATGGCCTGGCGGCTGTGCCACGGTTGGCGGCCGTCAACCCCGGGGGGCGGTGCGTGGAGCGGCACGGCGTGTGTGGCAGTGCGCACGCGGCTGGCGGTCAGCACCGGCTCGTAGTAGCCAGTGAGCAGCCCGTTGGGAGTGCTTCCGTCAGTCGCCAGCACGCGGTAGGGCTGCAGGTGGGTAAACATCCAGCGCCAGCGCTCGGCATCGGTGCCCAGGGTCAGCGGGCGCACGTCTCGGCACAGAGCTGCCCATGTCGGGCCCGGGCGCTCGCAACTGCGCAGCCAGGCATCCCAGGCTTCATGAAGCTGGTCTTGGGCCAGACCAGGCAAATCCGCCCATCGCACCGGGATCCAGGTGCTGGCGGTGCGAGACATGGGGGCGGGCAGGGGCCGGGCATCGGCCTCTGCCATGGCCTGCGCCAGTTCCGGAGGTACTGTTGCTGTAACCGCATTGGCGGGAGGGGGCGATGAAGAGCCGGGACCAGGCAGTGCCACCGGAGCGGGTGGGGACACTGTGGGCGGCAGGGAGGAGCAGGCGGCCAGCATTCCTACAATGGCCACCCCCCCCCAGCGACCCAAGAAAGCCATCTTTGCCATGACCCTGCTGCTGCTCGAAGCCCTAGGTGCCCTGATCATTCTGGTGCTCATCGTGTGGTGGACGATGTTCTCGGGTCGGCCCAACGGTGAGCTGCCGCCCCACGACGGCACAGACCCAGTCGATCGCGATAAAAAATAAATCAAATTTACACCTGTCGCTTGATGGTATTTGCTTTGTTGCTATTTAATTTTCGAGTCTTCGCAGGATGTTGGCCAGCTCGACAGCCGATTTCACCCCCATTTTGTCGAACACGCGTGCGCGGTGCACTTCCACTGTGCGAACGCTGATGGCGAGTTGATCGGCCACCAGCTTGTTGGGCAGGCCCTCAATCACCCGCAGCATCACATCGTGCTCACGTTCCGTGAGTTGGACCAGTCGCTGCTGGAGGGTTTGCTGGCTGGCCCGCTGCTGCACCTGCAGGGCCGACGCGGCCAGGGCCTGCTCCACGCGGTCGACCAGGGCGTTGTCTGAGAACGGCTTTTCGCAAAAGTCGAACGCGCCGCGCTTGACGGCATCCACCGCAGTGGCCACGTCGGCATGGCCCGACATGAAAATCACTGGCACCACCCCTGCCCAGGGCAGAGCCTGCAGTTGTTCGAACAGGGCTAACCCGCTCAGGCCGGGCATGCGCACGTCCAGCAGCAGGCAGCAGGCGTGGTCGGGTGGGGTACGCCAGCACGGTTCCGACAGAAATGCTTCGGCGCTGGCAAAGGTGTCGCTCAACAGGCGCCGTGTGCGAAGCAGCCACGACAGCGCATCGCGCACACCGGCATCGTCGTCAACGATGAACACTTTGTGGTGGTGAAGCAGTTCGGGTGTCATGCGGTGGCTTTCATGGCGTGGGGTTGGCGGTGGCGGCCGGCAACGTGAAGCGGAACACCGTGCCACTGTGTTCGGCCGCTTCGTGCACCAGGCTCCCGCCGTGCTGTTCTATCACGGTCCGGCACAGGCTCAAGCCCAGACCCATGCCCTCGGCCTTGGTGGTGAAAAACGGGGTGAACAGGCGTGCCGCCACCTCGTCCGAGAGGCCCGATCCGTGATCGGTCACGGCAAACTGCAACCAAGCTCTGCCATCGGCATGCGGTGCTGCCACAGGCCACACCGCCAGTCCCAACACGCGCAAGCCCGAGTCGTCAGGCGGTGTGCCCCGAGGCATGGCCTGCATGCCATTGCGTGCCAGGTTCAGCAGCACCTGTTCCACCATGGTGCGGTCACACAGCGCGGCCGGGCAGTGGGGGGCGATGTCCACCTGCAGTCGGATGTTGTCTTTGCGGGCTTGCAAGGTCAGCAAAGGCATCACGGCCTGCACCAGCGTCGCGGGGCTCACTTGTTCGCGCACCAGGTCTTGGGCGTTTTCGCGGCGGCGCACGAAGTCGGTCACGCTTTTGATCACCTTGCCCGCCCGGTCGGCCTGCTCGGCGATGCGGCGCAGAGCCTGCGCCATGTCGGGCAGCACATCGGCAGGCTGGTCGTGGGGATGTTCGATGAGGTTGAGCGAGCCCGTCGCGTAGCTGGCAATGGCGGCTAGGGGCTGGTTGAGTTCGTGGCTCAGCAATGAGGCCATTTCGCCCACGCTGGCGAGCCGGGCGGTGGCCTGCAGCCGCTCCTGGCTGGAGCGGGAGATGGCTTCCACGCGATGCTGTTCGCTCAGGTCGAGGATGGCACTCATCCAGCCGGTTTGCACACCCTGGGCGTTGATGAGCGCGGCCTCGATGATGAGCACCGGAAAACGTTTGCCATCGGGCCGCATGAACACCGACTCGAACCCTTCCCGTGGCAAAGTGCGACCGGCCAGGCGCACAGCCTGGCGGCGCTGGTATTCGTCGATCATTTCCGGGGGCCAGTAGGGGGCGGGTACACCACGGCCCAGCAGTTCGCTGGCAGGCCGACCCACGAGCTCACAAAACGCTGGGTTCACATAGGTGATTTGGCCTTGCATATTGCGCGCGCGCAGGCCCGTGACCAGCGAGTTCTCCATGGCCTTGCGAAAGGCGAGTGCCTCGGCGAGTTCTCGCTCGGCTTGCAACCGCTTTCGCATGTCAAAGGCCAGCAGCGCCAGCACGCCCAGGAGCATCAGCGACAGTGCTCCCACCAGCCCAGTGAGGCCCCACGGGGACAGGCCCATCAGACTGCGGGGACTGTCGAGCCGCAACATCATCACATGGCCTGGCAGCTCCAGCAGTTGCTGGGTGGCAACGCTGTCGCCGCGCGGACGAGCGCCGCTCAGGGCCAGTCGTGTGCCGTCCACTTCCGTCAGTGACACACCGCGCCCGCGCACGGTGCGCCGCTCCAGCAATTCGGTCAGCACACCTTGCAGTGAGTAGGTTGCAACGATGTAACCAGTGAATTTGCCGGTGTCGGACATGGGGATGCACATCTCCATCAGCTCTTGGCCATGGCCGTCTTTGTCTGGCCAGAAGTAGCTGGGTGCGTACGCGGGCGCGCTGGTGCGCCGGGCGCCGTTGCAGGCCACAGCCACGTCTTGCTCCACCTCCTGGCGGGGCCTCGGGCCCATGCCTTGCTGGTAGAACGGGCTGATGCGCTCTGCCAGAGTGCGCAGGTTGCGATCACGCCATTCCAGGCGCACCAGTTCGCGGTGTTGTTCCAGCACCTCCAGCGCAAACTGCTCCCAGGCTCCGGGGCTGCGGCCCATGGTGTGCAGTGATTGCAGGGTTTGTACGTTGCGGTTGAGGCCGCTGCGTATGTCGCTGACGAGGTTGGCGGTTTCGGTGTCGAGTTGCTGGCGGGCCTGGCTTTCCTGAAAACCCCGCGCCAGCACCATGGCGGTGGCCAGCAGTGCGGCCAACAACAGGAGCAAAGCGCTCCACAGCAGCCAGCGCCGCCATTGCCTGCGGGCTGCTGTGGCCAGCGGTGGTGAGGCCGTGGCGGTCAAAACACGCGGTGTTGCAGCGCAGGCAGGTTGCTGCGGGTCTTTTGCAGCAGGGCCATGTCAAGATCGGCCAGCACCACGCCCTCGCCGTGCGCCTGTGCAGCCAGCACCAGGCCCCATGGATCTATCACCAGGCTTTGCCCCCATGTGCTGCGCCCGTTGCTGTGCGTGCCACCCTGTGCGCTGGCCAGGACGTAGGCCTGGTTTTCAATGGCGCGTGCACGCAGCAGCACCTCCCAGTGCGCCTGACCTGTGGTGTGGGTGAACGCAGCAGGCACCAGCAAGAGGTCGGCGTTCAGCAGTCTGTACAGCTCGGGAAAGCGCAGGTCGTAACAAACGCTCAGGCCCACCCGCAGGTTTTCGCCTGCGCGGGACGTGAGGTCGAAGGCCACGGGTTCGTGCCCCCGAACCAGCACCGCCGATTCGTCGTACCTCTCACGTCCATTGTCAAAACGGAACAGGTGCACCTTGTCGTAGCGGGCAGCCTGTGCGCCTTCGGGCGTGAACACCAGCGTGGTGTTGGCCACATGCAGCGGGTCGGGTGTGGCCATGGGGAGGGTGCCGCCCACCACCCACATCTCCAGCTCTCTCGCCGCGGTCTGCAACATGGCCTGTATCGGGCCATGGCCGGGTTGTTCGGCGATGGCGAGCTTGTCGCTGTCTCGGTGGCCCATCAGGCAGAAATACTCGGGCAGCACGGCCAGCTCTGCGCCGCACTGTGCTGCCTGCTCCAGCAGGCGACGGGCGCTGGCGAGGTTGCTGGCCAGGTCGGTACCGGACACCATTTGGATGGCTGCGATTTTCATGGGGTTGTGCCTGTTCGGGGTAGAGTGGTTTCGGTGGGCTCGGCAGGAGTCAGACTTGGGACTTTGTCAACCTGCGGATTGGCCCAGGGGCCATGGATCAAAAAACTCTGGCTCGACGCTGAAATCAGCGGTTGGCGCAGCATGGCCTGGGCCAGAAAAGTGCCCAGCCCCACCGCCGGGTTGATGACAGTGGCGATGAGCGAGGCCGTACCCGCATTCAGTTCTGGCACCACCACGGCGCGTATGTGCTGGGTTTCGCGCGAAATATCGGCCTCGCCCTCCATGAGCACGGCGGCGTTGGGGCCTTTCATCTGCAGGTTGTTGGTGTGCACCACACCCTGCTCTATGCGGGCGTCGCCGCGCACGAAGTCAAATGCAAAACCCTGTGCGAACACATCGCTGAAATCCAGGGTGAGCCGACGCGGCAGCGATTGCAGGCTGAGCACACCCAGCAGTTTGGCCAGACCGGGGTCGGCCTTGAGGAACTGGCCTGAGGCCAGTTCCAGCTTGAGTTGTCCGTCGAGACTGGCTGTGTTCAGTCGGCTGGGCATGCCTTGCCAGCCCAAGCTGCCTTTGAGGCTGCCATTGCCCCCACGAAACACCCCTGGCATCCCGAAGCGTTGCAGCAAGGCACCAGAGTCCTCGATGTCCAGTGCCACTGTCAACTGGGTACGCCTGGGGTCACCGTGGGGTGTGGGCCCCTGTTCCTGGGCAGACGGTTGTGCCCAGGAACCGCTGGCAGTGAGTCTTGCCTCCGGCACACGGAGCACCAGTTTGTGCAGCAGCCATTCGCGCGGCGCGGTGGCCATGCTCGATGTGCGGTTCGTGGCATCAAGGCTGAGTTGCCCCAGGTCGCGCCCGTCCAATGTGAAGCGGTCCACCTCCACGTCAAGTGCAGGCAGTGTGGCGGCCTGGGCCATGCGGGTGGCAAAAGGGGGCGGCACGCTGTTCTCGGCTTGGGTATTGAGTGCCAGGCGCTGAAGACGCGCAGTCAGTTGACCGTCCCGCGTGTCGGTGGTGCCAGGTGCCTGTGGCAATCCAGGTGCATGGGGTGCTGTGTAAGTCAGGCTGCCAGCCAGTTCCTGGGCCTGCACGTTCGCTTGCCAGCGCTGGCGCTTGCTGTCGGAGGGCAATTGAACGGCGTTGGCATTCAGCTTGAGTTTGTGGAAAGACCGTCCGGCCAGTTGCAGCCTATCGGTGTCCAAGTGCACGCGGTCGGGCACCCATTGGTCAGTGGCATCGTTGCCTGGCGTGCCAATGACACCGCTGTTGGGCGGCATATCCAGTGCGGCCAGCCACGCGTCGGCATCGAACGAGGGGAGCATGAGGTGAGCGATCATTCCTTTGGCGGGGGCAGGCGGCATGGGCGCGTCGGATGGCCCCAGAAACACCAGGCCTCGTTCAATCTGTGCTCCAGCCTCGCCCACTGTGCGGGAAAAAGAAACCAGGCCTCGCGTGCGCTCATTCGTTGAGAAGCCGAGTTGCACACTTTCCCGGTTGCCCGGGGTGGCTGCCGATGCGGCTTCCTTGCGGCTCTGGTAACGCAAGGCCCAGTTCTGATCAGCCGTCTTGGCCATCGGAGCCGGAAGGTCAACGGTCAAGCCAGTCAGCGAGCTTTGTACTGCCCATTCAGGCCATCCCTGATTGAACGCCAACTGGACCGCATAGGTGGTGGCTCCTTGGGTGCGACCGACCAGCGCCGATGGCAGTCCCAGATAGGCTGCTTGAGAGAGTCCCGCAGCAGTGGCGGTGCCTTGTCCGCTGAACTGCACCGTGCCGCCGCCCGTGTCGGGGCGCAAACCGCCCGAGAAGCTCAGTTCGCCGCCCAGCAACTGGGCTGTGGCCTGTGTCACCTGAAACCCTGTTTCATTGAAGTCCACCGTACCACGGGCGCGTCCGAGCAACGGGCTGTGCGGCGTGATTTGCAAGTCGTTGCCAGCCAGGCTGACACGGCCTTTGACTTGCGTTTTGAGCGTGTCGTACAACGGTACCGACAGCCCGAAATGGATGCTGGCGTTCCCGGTACCGGTGGTGGTGGACAGCGCTTGGGCGGTCATGACCGCCAGCGGCGACCGCCGCACCACCCCCAGGGCCTGGTTCAGAGGGCCGTCAATCTGAGCGTTCACCTCGACCACTGATCGGTCCTGCAGATTGGCGATGTGAGCTTTGCCCTGGCTCACCCGAAGCGCCGGTGCATCGGCCACATTGCCCCGTGCCACATGGACTGTCATGCTGGTCCGATCAAACACCAATTCCCCTGCCACTTGCTTCAGCGCCGGCCAATGGGGCCCTTCCGCGGGTGAAAACCCCGGGGGAATGAAAGCAAAGTCCACACCGCTGATCTGTGCAACCACTTTGAATTCGCCCTCGCCAGGGTTGGCAAAGGGCACCTGCCACAGGTCACCGGCCAGACGGAACCGCACATTCGAGGTTTTTCCACTGAGGATGGCTTCTTTTACATAGTTTTTGGCGACAGGGCCGATGACCAATGGGACGTACCGGTGCACGCGCTCGGCCTTGCCGCGGCTGATCACGCCATCGAGCTTCAGCACACCGGGCAGGCGGCCACCCGACGGGCTGGTGGCGGGGTCGCTGGTGTGCCATTGGGCGCTCGCCTGGCCTTGCAGGTCGGCATTGGCCAGGCGAAGGTTGGCCACTTGCACAGCAACATCAGCCCCCTTCAACTGCCAGCGCACGTCGCCCGACAACTGGTCCAATGGGATAAGTGGGTCTTCGAACACGCCTGGAAAGGACAACCACCCACGCCCCATCGACACCTTGGCCTGGCCGCCATCCTGGTTCAGGTCAAAGTCCACGGCGGCACCTGCCAGACCCGGCCGCCCAGGCACATGCCGTGCCGATTCGCCCGGACCCAACGGCTCGGTTGGGGGCGTCTCGCCCGGTGCCAAAGCCAGGTGGGTGACCTTGCCTTGCGCCGAAAAGCTGGACCACAGCCCATCCTGTTCACGCCAATTCAACTTGAGCGCCGTCATCTCACCTTTCGGGTCGAGTGTCGCCAAGCGGGCTTGTTGTTCGGGTGCCAGTGGCAGGGCCGCGGAAATGTCATGGAGGGCTGCCAGGTGAATGCGGTTGGCCTGCAGCTCACCACGGGTGTGTTCCGGGTACTGAAACAGTTTCAGTGACATGTCGCCCTGTGCCCAATGCGTGCCTTGTTCGGTGTCAAACGTCAGGTTTTGGGTGTCGATGGAAATGGAGTCGGCGCCCAGTGCCAGGTTCACCCGGCCAGTCAACCGGGCCAAAGACAAGGGCTGGATGGCCTTTGTGAACCGCGCATGCACGCCTGTCAGGGCCAGATCGGCCGTGCCCCCTGTGGGCTGACCGTTTTTCACATCGACCCACAACTGCAACGCGCCCACCCCTTGCTGGACGGTCAGTCCAAACCGTTCAGCCAGCGCTGCGGGCGCAGACAGGCGCGCCACATCTACCGCTGGTAGGTGTGCATGGGCAGTCCCGCTCCAGTCACTCAACTGGCCCGGCCTCATCGACAGGAAGGGCGAGGTGAACACGCCTTGCAATGTGAAGCGCTGGCCTATTTGGTCTTGCGGTGTCGCATCGAGCCGCAGCAAATGCTGGCGACCGGGGTTGCGCACCACCAGGTCCACATCTGCCAGAGCCAAGGTAGGCTGTTGCCGAAGATCGTCGGTCCAGCGCAGGGTTCCGGAGCGAATGGCGAACTCGGCCTGCGAAAAAAACCAGTCTGCGGCCGGGTTGTCTGCGTCTGCTTCTGTGGGGCCACCCCACAAGTCCAGGCCCGCCACCAGCAGGCCTCCAGTGGCGGTGCGCCGCACGTCCAGTGTGGGCTGGTCGATATGGATCTGCTCAAGCCCGCCGCTCAACAGCGACTTGGCCGATAAAGCCATGATCACCCGTTTCAGCACCAGCGCGTCGCGGCCTTGCGGGTCAAGCAAGCGGACATCGCTGAGCGCAAATGAAGGTATCAGACCTTGTGTTTCTGCCTCAATGTGCCCTATGCGCACAGACACACCCACTGTCCGTGTGGCCAGTGTCTCCAGCTCGCCGCGCCACTCGCCGATTCGCGGCACAATGAAAAAGTGAATTGCTCCCCAAGCCAGCCCCACCGTCATCCACACGCCCAGCACGGCCCACAGCAGGGCACGCGTGAGAATGGCCGCCCATTTCAGGGGGCGGGAGGGATGCAATGGCGGTTGAGTCATCAGCCCTGAAATTATCACGGTCCGTGCCCCTGCGCCCGCCTCTGTCTGCTCACAGTCCTCCCGACCACGCCACCCACCGCCATGTCCCTCCTGTCTTGCGTCGAACCTGTTGTGTCTGGTGACCTGTCCGCCTGCTCTGCTGGCCATTCCCGGCTGGTCCAGCGCGTGCGTCGGCGTTACGAAGCCGATCGTGCCTGCTTGCCGGACGGACCGCCTGAGCGCGAGTCTATGTTGACTTGTCTGCGCCAATTGCAAACGCAGGGGCTGGCTTTGGGTGCGGCGTTGCGAGTGCTGCGCCAGTTGGTGATGGAGCGCCTGGTGGTGCTCGACTGTGAGCAGGCCTCTGCGCTGTCTGTGGTCACCCGCGCTGTGACCGAACTGGCGGAAATCGCGCTGGACCAGGCCTTGGGTCACGCACGCACCGCGCTAAACGAGTTGCATGGCACCCCGTTGGCTTCGTCCGCTGTGCCAGGGGCCGAGCCGCAGGTCGCGCAACTGTGGGTGATTGGCATGGGCAAGCTCGGCGCTCGTGAGCTGAATGTCTCCAGCGACATCGACCTCATTTACGTTTACGACCACGACGGCGAAACAGCTGGTAACGCCCAGGGTCGGGGCCGCATTTCCAACCATGAGTATTTTGGCAAGGTGGTGCGCCACATGTACCAGTTGGTGGGTGACACCACCGAGCATGGTTTCGTGTTCAGGGTGGACCTGGCCTTGCGGCCCAATGGCAATTCCGGGCCTGCCTCCGTTTCGCTGGGGGCGCTGGAGGAGTACTTTCAGGTGCAGGGTCGTGAGTGGGAGCGGTTTGCGTGGCTCAAAAGCCGGGTGGTGGCCCCGTGGTCGTGCATTGCCAGTGGCGGGGCGCAGCCCCTGCGTTCGGTGGTGCTGCCGTTTGTGTTTCGGCGCTACCTTGACTACAACGTGTTCGAGGCGCTGCGCACCTTGCACCGACAGATTCGCGACCATGCGGCCAAACGCGCAGCAGGGCACCCCGAGCGTGCCAACGACGTAAAGCTGTCGCGCGGTGGCATACGGGAGATCGAATTCACCGTGCAACTGCTCCAAGTGGTGCGCGGCGGGCAGTTTCCCGAGTTGCGCAAACGCCCGACGCTGGATGCACTGGTCCACCTCAGCCGAGCTGGTTTGATGCCGCAGGCCACCGCAGACGCTCTGGCGCAGGCCTATGTTTTTTTGCGTCGTGTCGAGCACCGCATTCAGTACCTGGACGACCAGCAAACCCATGTGCTGCCTACCCGCGACGACGATCTGCTGTGGATGGCCAGGACCATGGGCTTCGACGGACTGTGTCCGTTTTTGCATGCGCTGGACGCCCACCGGGAAGTGGTGGCACAGGAGTTCGACACCCTGCTCGGCCAGCCCGCCAGCGAGTGCCGGGGTAAGGGCTGCAACGGCAAGGCGCGCACCGAGCGCGAGGAACTCGAGAACGTGTTGCCCGACCTCCCTGCCGTGTTTGCGGAACGTATTGCCCTGTGGGCAGAGCACCCGCGGGTGCGTGCGCTGCGCGACGACGCGCGCCTGCGGCTGGTTCGCTTGGTGCAGCGCACAGGAACTTGGCTGCAGGAAGGGCGTGTGAGCGAAGTGGCTGCGGTGCGCATGGCCGATTGGATCGAACCCCTGCTGCGCCGCGAAAGTTACTTGGCGCTCTTGCAGGAGCGCCCGTCTGTACACGAACGCCTCCTGCGGCTGCTGGGCGCAGCGCGGTGGCCAGCCCGGTATTTGCAGGCACACCCCGGCGTGATAGACGAGCTCGCCAGTCGGCAACTCATGACAGAGCGGTTCGATCCGGAGCAGTTCGACGCCGAACTGGAGGCGCGCCTTGCCGCTCTTAAATCCACGGGAGAAGACGACGAAGAAAGCCTGCTCAACCTGCTGCGGCGGGCTCACCACGTCGAAGTGTTCCGCACCCTGGCCCGCGATGTTGAGGGCGTACTGACCGTTGAACAGGTGGCCGACGACCTCAGTGCCTTGGCTGACGTGGTGCTACGGGTCACAGCCCGCTGGTGCTGGCAGCGGCTCAAGCAGCGCCACCAGGACCAGCCCGGTTTTGCCATCCTGGCCTACGGCAAGCTGGGCGGCAAAGAGTTGGGTTACGGCAGCGACCTCGACATCGTGTTCGTGTACGAAGACGATCACCTTGATGCAGCCGAGATCTATGCCACCTTGGTGCGCAAGATGATCAACTGGCTCACCGTGCGGACCGGCGAGGGAGATCTCTATGAAATCGACACCGCCCTGCGGCCCAACGGCAACTCGGGCATGCTGGTCACCCGATTCGAGGCATATGCCAACTACCAGCATGGCCGGGGGAGCAACACCGCCTGGACCTGGGAGCACCAGGCCATCACACGGGCCCGTTTCGTGATGGGCACGCCCGATCTGGCCCGCCGCTTCGATGAAGTCCGGCTGGCGGTCATCACCGCCGAGCGCGACGTGGTCGGTCTTGCCACCGAAATTTGCGCCATGCGCGACAAGGTGCGCCAAGCCCACACCGTGAAAGAGGGTCGTTTCGACGTGAAGCACAGCCCCGGCGGCATGGTCGATGCCGAGTTTGCGGTGCAGTTTCTGGTGCTGTCGCAGTCCAGGGCTCACCCCTTGTTGCAGGCAAACGTGGGCAACATTGCGCTGCTTCAGCGGGCTGAAGACGTGGGGCTTGTGCCAGCAGGTTGGGGCCACGCGGCAGGAGATGCCTACCGTGAGCTGCGCCAGTTGCAGCACCGCGCCCGCCTCGACGAGGCCCCCACTCAGGTGGAGCCAGCCACTGTTGAGTGGCAGCGCGAGGCCATCTTGCGTTTGTGGGCCCATGTGTTGTGCCCAACGGTGGCCACGCATAAGGCCTGAGGCGGTGCGGTCCAAACTCTGGCTCAGCCTGTGTTTTCTGCACGCTGTGGCCAGCATGCTGGTGTGGTGGGGTGGGCCACCGGTTGCACAGGTGCTCACCTGGCGTGCCGACACCTGGTGGCAGCACCCCTGGACGTTGTGGACCACGCCTTGGGTCCACATCAACACCCCACATCTGATTGGTAACCAGATGGCGGTGGGTGCCCTGGCGGCAATGGCTTGGCTGGTCAGGCCAAACGCCGTGGCCAGTGTGGCCTGGCTGCTGGCCTGGCCCACCGTTGCCCTGGTGTTGCCTTTGTGGCCGCATATTGGTTATGCCGTGGGGCTGTCGGGACTGATTCACGCGGCAGTCGCGGTGGTCGCTGTTCATTTGCTGCTGGACCAAGACCGCTTCGTCCCGAGCAGCCGCCGCTGGGGTGGGCTGCTGGCAGCAGGCTTGCTCGCCAAGCTGCTGCTGGAGCAGGGCTGGCACTGGCCAGTTGTGTGGAGCAACAGCGCTGACATGTCGGTGGTGCAGGCTGCCCACCTCACGGGGGCGGTGGCGGGGGTGTTGTTCAGCCTGCTGATGCTGCTGGTGTGGCGCAGTGTGGCGGCTCCGGCCCTGCCAAAAATTTAATTTTTTTGGCCAATATCGGTTTTCTGAATTAGATAGTTAGCTCTGTATTTTGATATTTTTGTCCGCGACCATCGTGTTTTTGTACTCTGCAGCACAATGTGCAACCAATAAGTTGCAAATAGAAACGAGCAGAGTATGTCCCAACGGAAGAGTTTGGTCAGGTGTCTTGCCCCACTGTTGCTGGCATGGGGTGGTGTCGGAGCGATCCCCGCGCAGGCAGCCACCGATTGCCCTGCATTGCTCCAGCACACCTTCCCGCGCCTGCAGGATGAAAAGCCCCAAAACCTCTGCCAGTATTCCGGCAAAGTACTTCTGGTGGTCAATACAGCCAGCTACTGTGGATTCACGGGCCAGTACAAGGGTCTGGAGGCCTTGTACGACCGCTACCGCGGCCAAGGGCTGGTCGTGTTGGGTTTTCCGTCGAACGATTTCGGGCGGCAGGAGCCAGGTAGCGCACAGGCGATAGCCGACTTTTGTGAGAACACCTTTGGCGTGAGGTTTCCCATGCTGAGCAAAACCGAGGTCTCGGGGCGAGGTGCGAATGCGTTTTACAAACAACTCGCCCAGAGGACCGGCGAGGCACCCACCTGGAATTTCCACAAGTACCTGATCGACCGTCAAGGGCAAGCGGTACTGAGTTTTGCAAGCGCCCAAGACCCTGCTACCCCCGCGTTTGCCCAATTCATTGAGAAACTTTTGAGCAAAAAATAATAACACTCAGTTATTTAAGTGACTGATCGGTATATTATGTGGGCCAACAGTTTATTGACAGACAGGGTTCAGTCCATGCGGAACTTTTCAGTGGTCACCACGCACAAACCCCCTACACAGGGACAACACTGCGCCAGCGCAGGCCCTGACTCGGTTTTTGGCTTGCGAAGCCTGCTCGGTGGCGGTACTTGTGCCCGCCGGTCTGCAACTCCCTCCCTCCCTTGTTCGTTCCGGGGCGCTTCGCAGGCCTTTCTTATACAGCGGAGGTCCAGCATGTTCGCTGACCAGTCTCCGCCCAAGGGCGCCGGTCCGGGTGCCCGCCCACTGCGCGTGGCTGTGGTCGGTTCCGGTATTGCCGGTTTGGCAGTGGCCCACACCCTGCGTGGTTACGCCGACGTCACACTGTTCGAGGCGGGCAGTTACTTCGGTGGCCACACCCACACGGTTGACGTGACGCTGTCACCCACGGCGTCGATACGGGTTTTCTGGTGCTCAACGAGCGCACCTACCCCAACCTGCTGGCACTGTTTGCACAGCTGGACGTGCCCGTGGTGCCCTCAGACATGTCGTTTTCAGTGCAGGTGCCGGGTGCCGGGCCGGGAACAGGCGCCGACCGCACCCTGGAGTGGAGTGGCACGAACCTGAGCACCGTGTTTGCCCAGCGAGCCAACCTCACCAACGGGCGCTTCTGGCGCATGCTTGCCAACTTGCTGCGCTTCAACCGCTTGGCCACCCGGCTGGCCAAAGGCCTCGATCTGCCCGGACAAGAGGCTGCCCTGATGCAGCCGCTGGGTGAATTCCTGAAGCAGCACCGCTTCTCAGACGAGTTCCGTGACTGGTACTTTTTGCCCATGCTCGGGTGCATCTGGAGTTGCCCCACCGACCAGATGCTGCAGTTTCCTGTGGCCACGATGGTCCGTTTCTGCCACAACCACGGGCTGATACAGGTCACCAACCGCCCGCAGTGGTTCACCGTCAAAGGTGGCGCCCGGCACTACGTGGACAAAATCGTTCAGGGCATGCCCGATGCCCGCCTGAACACTCCGGTGCGCTTGATCCAGCGCGACGAGCACGGCGTGCGGGTGGTGACTGACGGCCGTGCCGAACGGTTCGACAAAGTGGTGCTGGCCTGCCACAGCGACCAGGCCTTGGCCTTGCTGGCTGAACCCACCGATGCCGAACGCCGTGTGCTGGGGGCCATCCGATACCAGGCCAACCGGGCCGTGCTGCACACCGATGTGTCTGTGCTGCCAAAGCGCACCAGTGCCTGGGCGGCATGGAACTACGAACGTGCTGCCCAAACGGACCGTGAGCACGCACAGGTGTGCTTGCATTACCTGATCAACAAACTGCAACCTTTGCCCTGGCAGCAACCGGTGGTGGTCTCTCTCAACCCGGTACAAGACATCCCCGCTTCGCATGTGATCGGTGCCTATGACTACGCCCACCCGGTGTTTGATCTTGCTGCCATCGAAGCCCAGCGCGACCTGCCTGGGTTGCAAGGCATCCATGGCACGTATTTCTGCGGTGCGTGGGCGGGCTATGGTTTCCATGAAGACGGCCTGAAATCGGGCTTGCAGGTGGGGCCAACTCGGCAAGGCTGACGCACGATGAACACTGTGGCATGCCAGCCAGCGTTGATCGGTTTCGGGCAGGTGCGGCACACCCGGCTGGCACCCCAACGCCACGAGTTTGCGTATGCCAGCTGTTTTCTGATGCTGCCCATGCGCAGCCTGCGTGCCCACGGAGCCGGAACGCTGTCACGCAACCGTTGGGCACCCCTGTCGTTTCATGACGCCGACCATGGCGACGGCCGCGCAGATGCCCTGGCCTGGCTGGACGAATTGCTTCAGCGCGAAGGGGTGGCTCCCGCCACGGGCGAGGTGTGGTTGCACACCTACCCCCGCGTATGGGGTTTCACGTTCAAGCCCGTCAGCTTTTGGCACTGCCATGCAGCCGACGGGCATCTGGTCGCCATCGTGGCCGAAGTGAACAACACCTTCGGCGAGCGCCACTGCTACCTGCTGGAGGCTCCGCGCTACGGAGTGCCTGCCACCGCGCGCAAGGTGTTCCATGTGTCACCCTTTTTTGATGTGGCGGGCAGCTACCGGTTTGTGTTCATGCGCACTGCGCCAACGGATGCCGAACACGGCAAGACCGTGGCCCGTGTGGACCTGTCCGACGACAGCGGTCCCCTGATCCACACCAGCGTCAGCGGTGTGCTGGAGCCTTTGACGGCCGCCAGCCAGCGCAGGGCGTTGTGGGCCCACCCCGCGCTGACGTTGGGGGTGGTGGCACGCATTCACTGGCAAGCCTTGTTGCTCTGGCGTAAAGGTGCACGTTATGTCAGCAAACCGGTGCCCCCAGCCGCTTTCGTGACCCGTTGAACCATTCCTCTGTTGTTTGAAACCATTGGCCCTATCTGCACACAGCCGAAGTTTTTGACCCAAGCCGCCATGCCCACACGACTGAACCTCAAATCCCCCGCATTGCCCGATCACTTGGTGCCCACCGCTGCCCGTGCGCCATTGCATGCCCAAACCGTGATGAAGTTGCTGGGCCGACTGCGCCACGGCAGCCTGCATGTGCAGTGGCCAGATGGCAGCCACACTCACCACGGTCAGGTTGCAAGCCATGCACCGGGCCACGCCGATGTGGCCACGCTTCACATCCACCATTGGCGCGTGTGCGCGCAGGCCTTGAAGTCAGGCGACATCGGGTTTGCCGAGAGTTACATCGCAGGCGACTGGAGCACGTCTGACCTCACCACCCTGTTGCGCGTGCTGATTCAAAACCGGCGCGAACTCGACGATGTGGTGTTTGGCAGCTGGTGGGGCCGTCTGACGTACCGCGCGCGCCACCTGCTCAACCGCAACAGCAAGGCCAACAGCCGCAAAAACATCCACGCCCATTACGACCTGGGCAACGCCTTCTACGCGCTGTGGCTGGACGGCACCATGAATTATTCGTCCGCCCTGTTCGAGTCGGCGGAGACACCCATGCGCGATGCGCAGCACGCCAAGGTGCGCCGAGCCCTCCGCATGGCCGGCGTTCAGCCAGGCGACCGGGTGCTGGAAATCGGCTGCGGCTGGGGCGCGTTGGCCGAAATGGCCACCACCGAGTTCAACGCCAACCTGGTGGGCGTGACCCTCTCCACCGAACAACTGGCCTGGGCCCAGCAGCGGATGGCCTCGGTGGGCACCGCAGACCAGGCGCAGTTGCGGCTGCAGGACTACCGCGACATCGGTGTCACCACGCCCGACGAACCGTTTGACGCCATTTGCTCCATTGAAATGGTCGAGGCCGTGGGCCGCGAATACTGGCCCACCTACTTCCAGGCCGTGGCCCGCTTGCTCAAGCCCGGTGGGCGGGCGTGCATCCAGACCATCACCATCGACGACGCCCTGTTTGACCGCTACCTGAAATCCACCGACTTCATTCAGCAATACATCTTCCCCGGTGGGTGCCTTCCCAGCCCCAGCGCCTTTCGCGAACAGGCGGTTGCTGCCGGTCTGGAGGTGGTGGACGAGTTCGCCTTTGGCCAGGACTACGCCCGCACACTGGCGCTGTGGCGCGAACAGTTTGTGGCCGAGCACAGCCGCGTGCTGGCCCTGGGCTTTGACCAGCGCTTCGTGCGCATCTGGACGTTCTATCTGGCGTATTGCGAGGCTGCGTTCGCAGAACGCAACACCGACGTCATGCAGTTCACCCTGCGCAAACCGGCCTGAGCCATGCCTGTGCCCCGGAAGACAATCCCAACCGCGCCCGCAAACCCTGCACGCCGCGCCTGGGGGTTGGCAGCTGTCAGTGCTGCTGTGTGCGCGGCTTGGGCACCTGCCGCGTTGGCGCAAACCGAGGCACCCGCATGGCTGCGTGCCGAATTTCCGGGGGCCCGGTTGGTGGGGCAAGGCCGGCTCACCTTTTTCGGGCTCAAGGTGTACGACGCCCGCCTGTGGGCTGCACCGGCGTTCGACCCTCTGCGCTTTGAGCAGCAACAGTTTGCGCTCGCGCTCACCTACCTGCGAGGGCTCAAGGGGCCGTTGATTGCAGAGCGCTCCCTGAAGGAAATGCGTTCTCTGCCCGGCTTCGACGCCAGCCGCGAGTCCGCCTGGCTGGCGCGCATGACCGAGCTGTTCCCCGACGTCGGTGACGGCGACACCCTGGTGGGCCTGCACCTGCCGGGCGTGGGTGCCCGCTTCACCCTCAACGGCCAGGTGCGCGGGCAGGTGGATGACGCCTTGTTTGCCCGCTTGTTTTTCGGCATCTGGCTGTCCCCCAAAACGTCTGAACCTGCGCTGCGGCAGGCCTTGTTGGGCTCACCATGACCCCCACGCCTGTGCCGGTGATGGCATTCGACGGGCCCCGTGGCTGGGTGGCCGGGGTGCGTTTCGTGGCTTTGCCTTTGTATGTGCTCTGGCCCCACCACATGGCTGCCACCTTTGGCATGTCGTTGGCCACCTTGGGCACCTTGCTGCTGGTCGTGCGCCTGCTCGATGCGCTGGTGGACCCTGCCATCGGCCGTTGGGTGGATCGCAGTGCAGCAGATCAAAATGAAAATAAAAAAGGCATCCAGCGCTTGTCAGTATTGATGTCACTGCTCTTGTTTCTGGGCTTTTGGGCGCTGTTTTTTCCCGGCGTCCAGGCGGACACGCCGCACGGTGGGCTGCTGGTGTGGGCCGGGGCGGCGCTCGTGGTGACGTACATCGCGTTCAGTTGGCTCAGCGTGGCCCACCAATCTTGGGGTGCGCGGCTGGGGGGGTCTGACACGCAGCGGGGCCGGGTGGTGGCGTGGCGCGAGGGCTTTGGCCTGGCCGG